>Ga0116229_10004000_pt1 | contig 24225 bp, 15 predicted proteins | sample S1TSphgellanicum_3_FD_87313 | JGI IMG/M metagenome (GOLD analysis project Ga0116229, IMG submission 87313) | Host-associated microbial communities from peat moss isolated from Minnesota, USA - S1T2_Fc - Sphagnum magellanicum MG | ecosystem: Host-associated > Plants > Peat moss > Unclassified...
CGTTCACCGCCACCTCGTGCGTCCCGCCGACCCGCCGAAACCCGCGGCCGTCCAGCACCCGGAGGAGCTTCGGCTGCAACGCGGCATCGAGTTCGCCGATCTCGTCCAGGAAGAGCGTCCCGCCGTCGGCGACCTCGAGGAGCCCGGGCCGCGACACCGCACCGTTGCCATCGGCGCCCGCCGCCACACCGAAGAGCTCCTCGTCCAGCGTCTCCGCCCGGAGCGCTGCGCAGTTCACCTCGACGAACGGCCGCGTCGCCCGCGGGCTCCTCGCGTGGATCATCTCGGCGATCCGCCCCTTCCCGGCCCCGCTCTCGCCGATCAGCAGCACCGTCGTCCGGTCGCTCGCGGCCAGGAGATCGATCTGCGACGCGAGCTCGCGCATCGGTTCCGACGACCCGAGGTGCACGTGCGCCGCCGGCGCCCCGCGCCGCCCGCTCAGAAACCGGTTCATCTGCCGCAGCCGCGCCTTCTCGAACCCCCGCTCGGCGGCCGCCCCCAAATGCGACAGTTCGACCGGTTTCGTCAGGAAGTTCTCGGCCCCGCTCTGCATCGCCTGGACGGCGAGCGCCACATCCCCGTACCCCGTGATGATGATCACGACCGCGTTGTCGTCGCGGATCCGCTCCATCACCTCGAAGCCCGTCATGTCCGGCAGCCGCACGTCGAGCAGCACCAGGTCCGGCCGCAGACGGTGAACGAGCGCCACCCCTTCCTCGCCGGTATGGGCGACCGTCACCACGTGCGAGCCGACGCGCTCGAAATACGTGCCGAGCGCCGAGGTGATCGCCGGTTCGTCGTCGATGATCAGGACGGAGGACATCAGGACGGGAGAGGGGGGTGCCCGGGGGCGATCAGACGCGGCGCGGCACGAGCAGCAGGGCCGCCAGCGGTTCGACGGTCACCTCCAGCGGCGTCGGGCCCAGCAGCTCGCCATCGGCCTGCGCGACCCTCGGCGGGAGCGTCTCGATTCTGAAGTGCCGGCCAGCCCGATAATACATGCAGGGATCCGAGCGAAAGTCTTTGCGCAGGAGCTTCCAGGGGATCCGCAGCGCGTCGCGCGCGGTCCTCGGAGAGAAGACGCACAAGTCCATCAATCCGTCATCTTGCCGGATTCCGGGGCCGAGCCGCATGAGATCGCTCAGGACGCTGCCGAAATTGGCGACCATCACGGCCGTCGCGTCCCGCTCCACCGTCTCGCCATCGACGGTGATCCGCACGCGGAACGTCTCCCGCCTGAGGGCGGCGCGCGTCCAGCTCACGACATACGCCATCACGCCGACGTGGCGCTTGAGCCACGCCGAGGCGTCGGCGATCATCGCGGCGTCGACCCCGACGCCGGCGGCAAACGCGAAATGGTGCCCGGCCGAGAGCCGCCCGAGATCGATCCGGACCTCCGTCCCCGCCAGCAGCACCGGCACCGCCCGGCGCACCGAGAGCGGGATCCCGAGCGTCCGGGCGAGGAGATTCCCCGTCCCGCCGGGGAGGATCCCGACCGGCCGCCCCGTCCCGGCGAGGGCGCCGACGACCTCCATCGCCGTCCCGTCGCCCCCCAGCGTGAAGATCGCGTCGTACTGCGGCGAGAGCGTCCGCGCGATCTCCGCGCCCTGCCCCCGCCGCTCCGTCAGGATCGCGTCACACTCGACCCCGGCGTCCCGAAACGCGGCGAGCGCGGTCCGGTGGTAGCGGCTCCCGAGGCGCGACGCGGGGTTGACGACCAGCAACGCGCGCCGACGCCCGGGCGGCGGCGCCATCGGCGGACCCCCCATCCTAGAACCGCCAGGTGCGAAAGAGATCGAGCCCGTATTGGCGGGGCGTCGTGATGAACCCGGCGGCCGGTGTATCGCCGGTGCAATACGTGTAGACCGTGGCCGGCTGCGACGAGGCGTCGAGCGCCAGGTTGTTCGTCAGCCGCTGCTCGATCCGCACGCGCAGCTGGTCGGCGGGATTGAGGTCGGTCGAGCCGTTGGTGCTGCCGCAGAAGCCATAGTCGGCGCTCAGATAGGTGCGCGGCCCGATCTGCTTGCCGGCGCCGATCCGCGTCGCCAGCAGGGCGTTCTGGTAGCTGTTCGTCTGGTTGGTCGCGAGCGCGGGATCGACCGTGCCGCCCGTCTGCACCTGAAACGCGTCGAAGACCCCGCCCGTGAGCCGGCTCCCGAGCGCGGAGCCAAGACTTGGCAGCACGACCGAGCTCACGATCTGGTCGGCGCGCGACTGGCTCAGCTGATACGCGGGGACGCCGCTCACGAGGTAGCTGATCAGGTCCGACTGCGGCAGGCTGTCGTCACTGAAGAGCGCGAGCTTCGGATCGTTGAGCGTGCCGCTCAGTCGCACCTGGATCCGCACCTCGGGGCGCCCGTACTGCTGCACGAGCGCGCCGGACTGTCGCACCGTGTTGACCGCGGTGATCAGCAGATCGGGGTTGAACTGCGGCTCGCCGTTGAAGCTGATCGTGCCGGGCTGCTCGACGGTAAACGTCCGCTGCACGATCCCGAGGTTCAGGACATACGTCCCGCGCGTCGCCATCACCGTCCCGGAGAGCGCAAGCAGCGGGTTCGTGTCCGAGGCGGCCTTGTTGACCTTCGTCGTGACGTCGACCGCGCCGGAGAGGTTGATGTTCGCTTCCGACGACTTGAGCCACGTGTTGTCGCCCAGCGCGATGCTGACGCCGCGGAGATCGATCCCGCGGAGGAGGCTCGTCGGGGCGTTGGGCAGCAGCCGCTGGTTCGCGTAGCGGGTCGTGTCGATCACGTTGTACAGCTCGGGATCGCTGAGACTCACGACCTGTTTCTGCGTCAGCTCCGGCAGGAAGATGCTCGCCGCGTCGATCCGCACCTTCCCGCTCAGCACCGACGCGTGCTCCGAGCCGGAGAAGACCAACGGCGCGGGCTCGCCGCCGGCGCCGACCGTCGTCAGCGTCACGTCCGCGAGTCGCGGGCGATCGACGGCGTGGAACTGTCGCGCCGCCACCGTGACGCGGAACTTCGGGTCGTCGATGTCGGCAAAGGTCAGCCAGCCGCCGATCGTCGCCGTCCCCCGCCGTTCGCCGACCGCCGTCGCGAGCGTCGCATGCTCGATCGCGACGCTGTCGCCCGAGAAGACGAGCGCGGTGTTCACATCGGTCCAGCGCACGCCGACCCCGCCGATCGTCACCGCGCCGTCACCGACGCGTGCCTCCCCGCCAAACGCCGGATGCCGCCAGCTCCCCTTGAGATCGACGTGCGCGCTGAACCATCCGCTCGGATTCCGGAGCGTCGGGAAGATCGCCAGCACCGTCCCGAGCTTCGCGCTGTCGGACCGCAGCTCGCCGGCGAGCGAGTCGTCGACGAGCAGCCGCTCCCCGTGCGGGGTGAACGCGAGGTCGATCGGCACCGAGGCGTGCGCGTGCAGCGCCGTGTCGCCGCGCACGACGAAGTCGGAATGGAGGTCGAGCCGCCGGTCGGCATAGCGCAGATGCGCCAGCACCTCGTCGAGCCGCACGTCGCCGAACGCGCCGGCCGTCAGCCGTCCCTCGAGCGCGATCCGCGGGCTCGCGCGGGTCCCGTCGACGCCGATGTCGAACCGCGCCGACCCCTGGAACGTCTCGCGCCGCTGCAGGAGCGTCGAGAGATCGGAGAGCGGGACGCTGTCGCCCGTGAAGTGGAGCGCGATCCGGCCGTCGACCGGCAGCAGCGCGCGCGCCGTCAGCGTCCCGCTCACCGCGCCGCGGAGCATCAGGGAGTCGAGCTCGACCCCGCCCGAGTCGAGCCGGAGGCGCCCCGGCTGGTCGAGATGCCAGTCGTTGCTTTCCGTGCGGAGCGACAGCGAGTCGAACCAGACGTCGGTCGTGTCGCCGTGCCGGCGCACTCGCCCCCGCATCTGGCCCGTCGGGCCGTTGCCGCTCACGACCGTCGCCGTGACGAGCGCCGCGCCGCCACCCGTCAGCCGCGCCTCCGCGCCGACTTCGTCGAGCGCGATCCCGGCGAGCGAGAGGGTGTCGAACGTCACGCCGATCGTCCCCGTGCCGCGCGTCGGCAGCCCGGCAACGGCAAACGCGCCCTGCACCGCGCGGATCCGGTTGCGCCCCCAGTGCAGGTTGTCGGCGTCGACCCGCCCGCTCAGCGACAGTGAATCGAGCCACCCGGCGACCCAGCCGGTGATACGCGCGGTGCCGACCAGCGAGTCGGCCGACCCGACATACGGCCGGAGCCCGCCCAGCGAGTCGAGCGTCGCGTCGAACCCGAGCGAGTCGCGGAGTCCCGCGACGAGGGCCAGCGCGCCCGTCGCGTCGCCGTCGCCGACGGCCGTCGAGAGGTGCAGCGTGTCGACGCGGGCGCTCCCGTCGGCAAATCGCATCACCGCGCGCAGCGTGTCGACGTGCACGCTGTCGACCTCCGACCCGGCGAGGCTCACGGTCAGCGGACCGGCAAGATCGCCGAGCAGCGAGTCGCCGTGCACGTCGCCATCGGCACGACCCGTGAGGTCGGTCGGCGGCAGGCCGGGGCGGCCGAGAAGCTCGGGGAGATCGGCGTGATTCAGCGTCACGAATCCCCGCCCCGCGAAGACCGGGCCCTGGAGGTCGAACCGCCCGTGCACGCCGACGTCACCGTCATCCCCCTCGAGCTCGGCATCGAGATCGAGCGCGTCGAGCCGCCCGCGCATCCGGAGCGGCCCGGCCACCTCGCCCTGAAACCAGACGCCGGGATACGACGGTCGGAGCGCCTCAAACGAGAGCGGGTCGAATCGCACGGCCAGGTCATAGACCGGCGTGCTGTCGCCGAACGTGATCCGCCCGCCGCCCGAGACGTGCGTCGCCGGGGCGTCACCATCGGTATGCGTCAGCGACGCGTCGCGAAACCGGAGGTCCGTATACAGCGAATCGAGCGTCAGCGTGCCAGTCACGATTCCGCCGAGCTTCGGCAGCGCATCGTTCACGACCTCGAGCGTGCGCAGGTCGAGCCGCCCGAGCCCGATCCTGAGCCCGTGGAAGCGCGTCGAGTCGGGGACGTGCAGGTCGATGATCCCGGCGGCGGTCAGCGCCGACGTCGCGCCGGGGACGTTCGCATCGCGGTAGACGAGCCGAGCGCTGTCGACGACGAACCGGTTTACCGGCCCACCGGCGGCGTCGATCGCGCCGCGGAACCCGCCGTGGAAGTCGTAGGGCAACGGCTGGCCCGTCAGCTGCGACACGAACCGGAAGTCGAGCGGGTCGACCCGGAGGTGCAGGTCCTTGATGATCAGATACGGGCCGCCGATGCCGAACGTGATCGACCCGGTGAACCGCGACGCCGTCGTCGCGACATGCAGCCGCGACAGCGCGAAATCGACGATCCGCGGATCGCGCTCATTATGGATGTCGACCGCGGCGCTGCCGCCACCATCGGTCGGCAGGTGCGGATAGACCCACGCGACGTCGCTGAACGACGCGGTATCGGCCACCACGTGCAGCGCGAGCCGGATCGGACCGTCGCCCCACGACACCCGTCCGCCGCCATGCCCTCGGCTCCCCGGCAGCTCGAAGTGCGTGAGGTTGATCTGCAGCGTGTCCCGGACGATCGTCGCCCGCCCGTGCGCGTGCCGGAAATGGAAGAGCGGGTCCGACTCGTCGGCCGAGACGTCGCCCAGCACAAACGCCATCCCGACACTGTCGGGGTTCGCGAGCCGCACGTACGGCGTCTGGATATCGGCGGCCCGCCAGCGGTGCTCGCGCACGACCGTCTGCCGCCAGAGGCGCACGTTGCTGTCGGTGGCGACCGCGGCGAGGCCGGCGCTGTCCCGCTGCCGCGCCGTCTTGAACGTGACGTCGGGATGCCATGGCTCGATCACCGTCACCGACGCCTGGCGCACCGTCGCATCGGTGATCACCACGTAGTCGCCGAACCCGCGCGTGTGGATCGTCGTCCGGCTCGGCTTCGCGGGCGGGAAGATCAGGTCGAGGTTCCACGGTCCGGTCGGATAGTGGATGATCTGCACCACCGGGTGCGCGACCTCGAGCTGCTGCAGCACGATCCGCTGGTCCATCAGGTCGCGCAGGTCGTAGCGCAGCGCCACGCGCCCCGTGGCGATGAAGATCTCGCCCTCGGGATCGCGGATCTCGAGCGAGTCGATCGTCAGATCGGAGAAAAGGCCGCCGCCCAGCGTCCCGATGTAGACGCGGCCATGGATCACGTGCGGCAGCTCGGCGACGAGCAGCCGGCGGATCCGCTCGCGCCCCCAGTCGGTCTGCGTCGTCGTGTAGACCGCCGCCAACGCCGCGACGCCGAGCGCGAACAGCACGGCGGCACTGGCAATGACGACGACGCGGCGACGGGCCATCAGAACGCGGGGCCGATCGAGAAGTTGAAGTTGAGGCGGCTGAAGAACCCCGGGTTCGACTTCGGGGCGAAGGACGAGGGACAGGTCTGCACGGGATTCGTCGGCTGCTGCGGGATCGCGATCGAGCCGGCTGGCGCGCCGGGCGGCACGACGATGTGCACCGGAATGGTATTGCCGGTGCTGACGCAGAGCACCGGCAGGATCGCCGACTCCGCGCTCGGCGCCCCCGATGGCAGCGTCACCGAGTAGTACGCCGGCCCGGTGGGCTGGCTGTAGCCGTTGTAGCCGACATCCATGCGGAATGGTCCGATCGGGGTCTGCAACCGCACGCCGATCCCCGGCGTCACGCGGTAGGACTGGAACTCGCGGTCGAGCTGGGCAGTCGTTACCTCAGGCTGCACCCGCCCGGCATCGACGAACGCCGTCCAGCCGAGATACGCCGGCAGGAACGGACTCCGGAGCCGAAGCTCGATGTTGGCGACCTCGCTTTCGTTTCCGCCGGTCGGCACGATCTTCACCGGGCGCGTCGAATCCGCCCGGTAATAGCATCCGTTACACGGACTCGCCGTCGGAATCACGTTTTCCGTGACATAGACGACCGGGCCAAGCTGGTTCTGCGGAAACCCGCGCACCGTCGTCGGGCCACCGGCATAGAGCCGCTGGTCCAGTGGCACGAACTGCGCGCCATCGATCGACGTCGTCCCGAAGATGCGCCCATACCGGACCCGCATCGCCAGCACGTTCCCCGTCCCGGCGATGTTGAAGTACGCCGCCGCCTCGGCCGTCAGCTTGGTGAACTGCAGCACCGACGCCGACCCGATCTCCGGCCCGGAGTGGGCGAGCGTCAGGTTCGCATACTGCCCGCGCAGCGGTCGCAGGGCGTCGTCGCGCGTGTCGAAGATCGCGCTCGCCCCGATCAGGCTGAGGAGTTCGAACGCCGTCACCTTCGACTGCTCCTCCGCCAGACAGAGGCTGAAGACCGCGCAGAGGAGCGCCGGCGACGCGGTCGTGCGTCCGTACTGCACCGTGTACTGCGGCACGAGCGAAAACGGCCCGCTGGCGATCGTCACCGAGGCGTTGGCGCCGCCCGGCGTATAGCGCACGTAGGCGTTGTACTCGGAGCGCCGCTCGCTGTAGAGGGAGAGCGTCGGGAAGAGCCGGCGCCCGAAGAGCGTCGCCTGGCGGATCGTCGCCGCGAAATGGTAGTTCAGCGTGTTGCTGTAGATGTCGTTGCGCGCCGGGGCGCAGAGGCTGTTCGTCAGTCCGCTCAGCGGGTCGCCGATCCCGATCTTCGTCAGCCCCGCCGTCAGGTCGAGCTGGCGCGCGTCGCCGAGAAACGTCTTGTCGGTGTACTGGCCCGAGACGCGGAAGCAGTCGAGCGTGCCCCAGCCGACACCGGCGCGCGCCGTGTGGACGTAGTCCTCCTGCGCGTGCATCCCGACGTCGACCGTCGTGTCGTGCACGTCGGGACTTACCGAGTCCGGCGTCACGCCGTAGGTCACGCGCCGGTACGCCCCCGTCTCGTACAGGTTGCGTTGCGCCTTGAGCAGCGCCGCGGCGCTGAACGGCTGGCCCGGCTTGAGCCCCGTCAGCCCGAGCGCGACCTTGTCCGAGAGATGCGGCGGCCCGCCGTTCACCGCGCGCGAGTCGATCGAGACCGATCCGAGGGTCGCAAACGCGCCGGGGACGAGCGTGTACTCGACGCTCGCCGCGCGCCGCACCGTGTCGGCCGAATAGCTCTCCAGCACCTGCGCAAACGGGTAGCCGTCACTCCGGAGGCGCTGGAGCAGCGTGTCGCGCGTCGCGTCGAGCGCGTAGCGATCGAAGACGGTGTCGGCGCCGTGGCGGCCCGGCCCCCGCGCGCGCACCGGCAGCCCGCGGGCCACGCGCGTCGAGTCCCGCACGCGACCCGTCCCGCTCACCACGAGCGAGTCGATCACGACCGGCTTCCCTTCGCGGATGCGGAACGTGACGGCGACGACGCCGGGCCGCGTGAAGCGCACCGCGGTATCGACCGTCGCCTGGAAGTAGCCGTGCTTGCGATAGAAGATCTCGAGCCGCACGCGATCCCGCGGAAACTCGTCGCGGTCGAGGCACCGTCGCGTGCCGACGAACCGGATCGTGCGCCGGAGCCAGCTCGACGGCGTCGTGACGATCGCGTTTTCGAGCTGGTCGGAGTCGAACGCGTGGTTGCCCGTGAAGCGGAGCCGCCCCACCTCGACGTCACCGGGCTGGCAGGCGAGATCCTGCCCCCACGCCCCACGTGGCGCGACGCCGCACCCGACCGCTGCAAGCAGCGCCAGCCGCCTCGCCCATCGCCTCACGATGGGGGTAGCGCGACCCACTTATACAGCGTTGACGAGGATCGTCCCTGCCCCCTGCTGCTTCGCGCGTCGCTTGGCGTCGGCGGCCAGCGCGCCCAGATGCCCGATCGAGACCCACTCCTCGGGGCGCACCGTCACGACCGCGGCCGACATCCGCGCGATCGGGAAGCGCTTCACCGTGCCGTCACGGTCCACGCCGGGAAATGCACCGCGCTCCAGCGCCTCGTAGCCGATCACGCGCCCGATCACATCGCGGAACCGCCCCGTCCCGTTGCGCACGACCCGCTCGGCGCGCGAGGGCTGCGTCACGATCAGGAAGTCGTCGCCGCCGACGTGGCCGACGAAGTCCATCCGCTCGCCCGGTGTCGCCGACTCCGCGCCGTTGGCCGTCGCGCCACCGCCCTCGGCGGCGACGGCATCGATGATCGCCGTCCCCGTGTCCTTGATCACCGCATCGGCCGCCGCGAACCCGAACGTGTCGGCAAACGGCTTGAAGTGGTCGATGTCGAGATAGCAGACGGCGAACGTCTCATCGGCCGCGACGCGCCGCAGGATCTCCTCCTCGATCGCGCGCCCCCCGGGGAGCCCGCTCGTCGGATTGCGGTCGGCCTCGCGTCGGACGAGCCGGAGGAGCGCCGAGACCCGCGCCCGGAGCTCGCGCGCATCGAACGGCTTGGCGAGATAGTCGTCGGCGCCGGCCTCGAACCCCTCGACCTTGCTCTCGATCTGGCCCTCGCCGGTCAGCATCAATACCGGGATCCGCGCCGTGAACGGGTTGCTCTTCACCGCTCGGCAGGCATCCAGCCCCGACAGGCGCGGCATCGTCACGTCGAGCAGGAGGAGATCGGGCTCGCGCTCCTGGACCGCATCGAGTGCGGCACGGCCGTCGGCGACGAGCCCGACCTCATGGCCCGCCGCGGTCAGCAGCGCGCGGACCATGTTCCGCATCTCTTCGTGATCGTCGGCGTACAGGATGTAGCTCACGATTGACGCATCCAGAGTAGCGGGGTAAGTTCTCGCCGCGCCCCCAGAGATGTCAACCGGACCCGTCCCCACTCGCGTCGCGCGCGCTATCCTGCTCATCCTGCGTGTCACCCCGCGCGCCGCGTTTCGTGCCGTCGCTGTGCTCCTCGCGCTGGGCGCCTCGCTCACCGGCTGTCGCGGCGGCGATGCGGCGCCGGCCCGCCGCACGCTGATCGACTCGCGCAACAACTACGATCCGCGCTCGCTCGATCCCGCACGCGCCAACGACATCCCGAGTGGCCGGCTCGTCGCCGACATCTTCGACGGCCTCACCCACTTCAGCACCGACGCCGCGCTCGTCCCCGGCCTCGCCGAGCGCTGGGACCTCTCGGCCGATGGCCGCGTCTACACGTTCCACCTGCGGCGCCACGTCACGTTTCACGATGGCACGCCGTTCTCATCGGCGAACGTCGTCCACAGCTTCACGCGCGCCCTGGCGCCGGCGACGAAGGGGATTCCGCTCTGGCCGCTCTTTCCGATCGATGGGGCGCGCGCCTTCAACGCCGGCACGGCGCCATCGGTCACGGGCCTCGTCGCTCCCGACGACAGCACGATCGTCATCACGCTGACCGAGCCGCTCGCCGTCTTCCCCAAGCTGCTGGCGATGCCGGTCGCCTCGATCGTCATCGACGGCGCGGGCGATGACTTCAGCGAGCATCCGGTCGGCACCGGCCCGTGGCGCTTCGTCGAGTGGAAGCACGATGACTACGTGCGCCTCGCGCGCAACGCGGCCTACTTCGGCGGCGCACCGAAGGCGGAGTCACTCGAGGTGCGCGTGATTCCGGAACCGAGCACGGCGGTCGCCGAGTTCGAGAGCGGCGCGGTCGACCTGCTGTACGTCCCCGAGAGCGAGACGCAGGCCTGGCTCCAGACCGACGAGAAGAAGGCGCTGCTGCAGTCGACGCCGGCCCTCCGGATCATCTACGCGGCGCTCAACACGCGGCGCGGCGCGCTCTCCGACGCGCGCGTGCGCCAGGCGATCAACGTCGCCGTCGATCGCCGCGCCCTCCTCGACCGTCTGCTCGGCGGCCGCGGCACGCTCGCCGCCGGCGTCATTCCGCCCTCGCTCGCCGGCGCCGACACGACCCGCCACCCGTACACGTACGACCCGGCCCGCGCCCGCGCGCTCCTCGCGCAGGCGGGCCACGCGACCGGACTCCACTTCGAGTTGTGGACCGAGGCCGACGAGCCGTTTCCCCGACTCGCCGAGGCGATCCAGGGGTATCTCGCCGCCGTCGGCATCACCGTCTCGATCGTGCAGCGCGACGCGGCGTCGATGCGCGCGGCGGCGCGCGCCGGGAGCACCGATATCGTGCTCAAGGACTGGTACGCCGACTATCCGGATGCCGAGAACTTTCTCTACCCGCTCCTCGACGGCGCGAACGTCGGCGTCGGTGGCAACATCTCCTTCTATGAGAGTCCGGCGTTCGATCGGCTGGTCGCCAGCGGACGCGGCGAGCGCAACGACGCGACGCGCGCGACGCTCTACCGCCAGGCCGATGATCTCGCCTTTCGCGAGGCGCCGATGCTCTATCTCTTCTTCTATGATGACCTGTACGCGGTGCAGCCGTGGCTGCGCGGGTTCCAGGCGCCGGTGATCTTCACCGGCCAGCGCTGGACGGACGTCGAGATCGTGCACTCGACCGCGCGGTAGGAGCGGCCATCCTCCGGCTGCTGCGGCGCCGCCTGCTCCTCGCGGTCCCGACGCTCGCCGGCGTCCTCGTCGTCGGCTTCGTCCTGCTCTACGTCGCGCCCGGTGATCCGGTGCAGGAGATGGTCGGCGAACGTGCCGACGCGGCGACGATCGCCCGCCTGCGGCACGAGATGCACCTCGACGAGCCGGTCCCGATGCAGTTCGTGCACTACGCGGCGGGGATCTTCCGTGGAGACCTGGGCCGCTCCTACATCACCGGCCGCCCGATCGTCCGCGACATCGCCGAGCGACTGCCGCACACGCTCGTCCTCGCAGGCGCGGCGATGCTGCTCGCCGTCTCGCTCGGCATTCCGCTGGGCATCCTCTCGGCGCGTCGCCCCGGCGGCTGGGTCGATCGGTTCGCATCGATCGCGGCGTACGCCGGCATCTCCTTCCCCGTCTACTGGGTCGGACTCGTCCTGATCCTGATCTTCGCCGTCACGCTGCGCTGGCTTCCGGTCTCGGGGACGGGCGGCCTGGCCGTCCTCATTCTTCCCGCCGTCACGCTCGGCTCGCGCTCGATCGCCGTGCTCGCCCGCCAGACGCGATCGGCGATGCTCGAGACGCTGGGCGCCGACTACGTGCGGACGGCGCGCGCCAAGGGACTGACGGAGCGAGCCGTCGTCGTCCACCACGGGCTCCGCACCGCGCTGATCCCGATCATCACGGTCCTCGGCCTCGATGTCGGTTCATATCTGACCGGCAGCATCCTGACGGAGACGATCTTCAGCTGGCCGGGCCTCGGCCGCTACGTCGTCACGGCGATCGGTCGGCGCGACCTCCCGGCGATCCAGGGGTCGGTGCTCGTCCTGAGCCTCGTCTTCGTCCTCGTCAACCTGCTGACCGATCTCGCCTACGGCGTCGCCGACCCGCGCGTGACGTACCGGTGACGGACCGGTGACGAGGCGGCTGACGGGCGCCTGATCAGCGCTTTAGCAGCCGTCGGCGCGAGTCCGCGCCGGTGGCTCAGTCCGCGGTTTGTCCGAAGACCGCCATGTTGGAGCTGTGCCCTGGCGTGACCTTCTTCTCCGGGTAGATCCAGTGGACCGCCTGGTTGACGGCGATCGCCGCTTCGCCGAAGCCCGTCGCGATCAGCTTCAGCTTCCCCGGATAGGTCGTGATGTCGCCCGCGGCATAGATCCCGGCGCGGCCCGTCTCCATCGTGCTCGTGACGACGATCTCGTCCTTCTCGAGGTTGAGCCCCCACTCGGCGAGCGGTCCGAGGTCGCTCACGAACCCGAGCATCGGCAGCAGGACATCGGCCTGCACCTCGACCGTCGCCTTCGTCTTCGTGTTGCGAAGCACGATGCCGCCGATCCGGTCGTCGGTGACGCAGACATCGGCGAGCTCATGGAAGGTGAAGATCCGCGCCCGACCCGACTCGGCCGCGCGCTCGACCTCGCGGATCGTCGCCGCGTGCGCGCGGAACCGGTCGCTCCGGTGCACGAGCGTCACCGATGCCGCGCGATCGACGAGTTGCGACGCCCAGTCGAATGCCGAGTCGCCGCCGCCGATGATGACGACGTGCTGGCCGCGGTAGTCGTCGGGATCGGTGACGACGTCATGGATCCCCCGACCATACCAGGGCTCCACCCCCGGATGGGGGAGCCGGCGGGGGGAGAAGGCCCCGATTCCTGCCGCGATCACCACGGCGCGTGACGGAAAGCGATCCGACTCCGTGACGAGCGTGAACACGCCGCCGTCCTCTTCCAGACGCAGGACCCGCTGGTTGAGGAAGGCCGGTTGCTGAAACTGGGCGGCCTGCTCACTCAGCTGCTTGACCAGATCCTTGGCCAGCACGCGCGGGAATCCGGCGACGTCGAAGATGTACTTCTCCGGGTACAGGGCGGTCAGCTGCCCGCCCAGCTGGGGGAGCGCGTCGACGATGGCGGCGCTCGCACCACGCATCCCGGCGTAGAACGCGGCGAACAGGCCGGTCGGCCCGCCGCCGATGATGGTGATGTCGCGCAACGCGTGTTCCTTGAGGTGGGGCATCACGGAAAAATGAGCGACGACGACCGCTTCCTCCAGTACAACGGCTCCTTCCGTCTCGTGCGGAAGGTCGCTGTCGGCGGCATGGCGACAGTCTATGAGGCCGAGCAGCTCGGCCCTGCGGGCTTCGCCAAGCGCATCGCGCTCAAGGTGATCCATCCGCAGTACGCGAAACAGCGCGAGTGGCTGCAGCTCTTCATCGACGAGGCGAAGCTCTCGGCGAACCTGATGCACGGCAACGTCGTCCAGATCTACCAGCTGGGCGAGGTCGCCGGCGAGTTCTTCATCGCCATGGAGTTCATCCAGGGCCCGACGCTGCGCTCGGTCATCGACCGCCACTGGGAGCTCGGTCAGCCGATCCCCGCGCACCTCGCCGCCTACGTCGCCAGCCGCGTCTGTCGCGCGCTCGATTTCGCGCACAACTTCGTCGGCCCCGACAAGCGGCGCCTCGACATCGTCCACCGCGATGTCTCGCCGGGCAACATCATGGCCTCGTGGGATGGCCACATCAAGCTCGCCGACTTCGGCATCGCCAAGGCGCGCACGTCCAACGATCCGGCCGCCGGCCGCCAGATGCTGATGGGGAAGAAGCACTACATGAGCCCCGAGCAGATGCTCGGCCTCAACGTCGATGCGCGGAGCGATGTCTTCGCGATGGGCGTCGTCCTCTATGAGCTGCTGGCGCTCGAGCCGCTCTTCACCGAGGACATCACGGCGCTCGCGATCGACGAGGTCGCGGTCCACCCGATCCCCAACATCCGCGCCAAGGTCCCCTCGATGCCGGTCGAGCTCGAGCAGATCATCCGTGCCGCGCTCGAGCGCGACCCCGCACGGCGACCGACGGCGGCGGCGATGGGCCGGGACCTCGACCGCTGGTGCGAGGCGCAGCGCGTCCCCGGCTCGCCGGAGATGCTGCAGGAGCACTTCGCCCGCCTCTTCCCGTCGAGCTACCGCCCGTCGCGCGACAACGTCGAGCGCACCAACTTCTCGAATCTCAAGAAGTCGGCGAAGCGCCTCACGATGCGCCCGTCGACGCCGACCGCGCGCCTCGCCCGCGGCCTCTTCGCTCGACTCTTCCGTCGCTGACGGGCGCGTGGCTCGGTCGGGAGAGCGCTTGAATGGCATGCACGAGGTCGGGGGTTCGATTCCCCGCGATGCTGGTGCGGGCACCGTGCCGCAGACGCGCGCTCCGGGCCGGACTGCTAGATTCACGCGATGCGCATCTATACCCGGACGGGCGACGACGGCGACACGGGCCTCTTCGGCGGCGGGCGCGTCACCAAGGATGACCCGCGCGTCGAGGCCTACGGCGACGTCGACGAACTGAACGCCTCGCTCGGCTTCGCCCGCGCCGTCGAACTGATGCCGCGGATCGACGACGTCCTCCTCCCGATCCAGCGCGATCTCTTCGCCCTGGGCGCCCTGCTCGCGACGCCGGACCTCGAACGGATGCACGAGCAGCTCGCCAAGGCGCGCATCGATGACGAGCGGATCGCCGAGCTCGAACACGCGATCGATGCCGGCGAGGCGGAACTGGAGCCGCTCCGGTCGTTCATCCTTCCCGGCGGCACGCCGAAGTCGGCGGCCCTGCACGTCGCGCGCACCGTCTGCCGTCGCGCCGAACGGCGCGTCGTCACGCTGCAGCGCACCGTCGCCCTCCCGGCGACCGTCGGCGTCTATCTCAACCGGCTCTCCGACCTGCTCTTCGTCCTCGCCCGCGTCGCCAACCGCCGCGCCGGCGCGGCCGAAGTGACATGGTGAGAGACATGGTGAGTGACATGGTGAGTGACATGGTGAGTGACATGGTCGCGGGCGCGCCGGCGGCGTGATGGCGACGGCGTGATGGCGGCGGCGTGACCGACGGCGTCGTCCTCGCGCCGGGGATCCTCGGCGCGCTCGGCGACCAGGCACGCGCCCGCGCGCCCGCGCACCGCTATGCGCTGATCACCGACGACGCGGTCGGCGCCCGCTACGCCGAGCGCGCGGTCGCATCGTTTGGCGGCACGCGGGTCGACGTCTTCTCGGTCCCGCCGGGCGAAGCGACGAAGACGCGCGAGACGTGGGCGGCGCTCACCGACCGGCTGCTCGCCGCCGGCCACGGGCGCGACTCCGTCGTGATCGCGCTCGGCGGCGGGATGATCACCGACCTCGCCGGGTTCGTCGCCGCGACGTTCATGCGCGGGATCCCCGTCATCCACGTGCCGACGACGCTGCTCGCGATGATCGACGCGGCCCTCGGCGGGAAGACGGGCGTCGACACGGTGGCCGGCAAGAACCTGGTCGGCGCGTTCCACGACCCGGCGGTCGTCGTGATCGACCCGCTCGTGCTCGCGACGCTCCCGGCGCGCGACCTCCGCGCCGGACTCGCCGAGGCGCTCAAGCACGGCGTGATCGCCGACGCGCGCTACTTCGAGCTCGTCGTCGCCGCGCTCCCGACATTGCTCGCGCCAGGCGGCGCGGCGACGCCGGTCATGACCGAGGTGATCGCCGGCAGCATTGCGATCAAGACGGACGTCGTGCGGCGTGATGCGCGCGAGGGCGGCGTGCGGCGGATCCTCAACTTCGGCCACACCGTCGGCCACGCCGCCGAGTCGTTGAGCGGCTACGCGCTGCTGCACGGCGAGGCGGTGGCGATCGGCATGGCGGTCGAGAGCCGCGTCGCCGAACGGACGGGCATCGCGACCGCCGGGACGGCCGCGCGCGTCGCCCAGGCCCTCGTCCAGGCGGGGCTCCCGACGACCGTGCCGGCCACGATCGACACCGACGCGTTGCTCGCACTCACGCATGGCGACAAGAAGCGCCGCGCCGGGCGGGTGGAGTACGCGCTCCCGATGGCGATCGGCGCGATGGCGCCCGGCGATGGCCACTGGGGCGTGGCCGTCGACGACACCGACGTGCGCGCGGCGCTGATCGGCGATTGACCCGCGACCGAGGGATCGCGGACCCGGCACGATTCATGGGCTGTTGACCCCTCCGGGTCGCGTTGTTACACTGCCGATCCCCGGTGCCGGCTTTCCCCGTCAGCCTCTCGGACGCGGCCCGATCACATGCCATCGGAAGGGGCGTGTATGCACCATGCCGTCGAGAGTAAGGGTCGGTTCTTCCGCAGCGCTCCATCGTCGGCGTTCGACCAGTATCTGCTCGACATTCAGAAACTGCCGCTGATCCGCGAGGCCGAGGAGGAACGCCGGCTCGCCCGACGCGCGCAGCAGGGGGACACGGCGGCGGCCGAACGCCTCGTCACGGCGAACCTGCGGTTCGTCATTTCCTACGTGAAGAAGTACCAGGGGCACGGCCTCGATCTCGGGGAGCTCGTCGCGATCGGCAACGAGGGGCTGCTCAAGGCGGTGCGGAAGTTCGATCCCGATCAGGGCGTGAAGTTCATCTCCTATGCCGTGTGGTGGGTCCGGCAGGCGGTGCTCAAGGCGCTCGCCGAGCAGACGCGGTCCGTCCGCATCCCGCTCAATCAGAACTCGCAGCTGATCAAGCTCGCGCGCGCCGAGACGATCCTCGCGCAGGCGCTCAGGCGCGATCCGACCGATCGCGAGATCGGCCTCCTGATCGAGGAGACGCCCGACGCCGTGCGCGCCGCGCGCCGCATCTCCTCGACCGAGGTGTCGCTCGATGCGCCGCTCGAGCGCGGCGATCGGGATGCGAGCACGCTCGGCGAGCGATTCGCCGGCGTCGACGGGGCCGAGATCGAGGACGTCACCGACTTCGCGCTGATGCGCGAGTTCATCGACCGCGCCTTCCGGAAGTACCTGACGCCGCGCGAGCGCCGCATCCTCTGCCTGTACTACGGCCTCGAGGAAGGGACCGAGCCGATGACGCTGGAACGGATCGGCGAGCTCCTCGGCGTCACCCGCGAGCGCATCCGCCAGATCCGCGAGCGCGCCTTCGAGAAGCTGCGCGAGTCGCCGGACGGATCGGCGCTCGCCGGATTCTGGACGACGACCGCGACGTAGCGCGCTCGACCGGATCGCGTCCCGGCGCGGACCGCGCGGTCCGCCCCCATCTTTCCCGCGATGCCGGAACGTCAGACGATCCCCGTCTTCCTCGATCCCGACGGCGGCCGCGCGCGCGGCTGGCGGCGGTTCTGGATCGCCGTCAGCGCCGCGGCGACGGTCCTCGGGCTCGTCCTCGTCGTCGGACTCCTCAGCCCGCCGATCGCGCCGCGCCTTGCCGTCCAGCACACGTCGGTCTTCGCGGCGACCAAGGACCAGCGCGAGCGCAACGCGTTCCGCCGCCGCGCCAATCTCGTCTTCCGCCACGGGCCGCCGGCCCGGCGCGGGGCACTGATCCCCGCGGGCGGCCGCCTCGATGCCCGGCCGCGCAAGCCGAGCGACATGATCGTCGCCGGCTTCTATGTGAACTGGAACGACAACTCCCGCGCCTCGCTCAACCAGCACGTCGGCGCACTCGACTGGGTGATCGGCGAGTGGTCGTTCCTCTCGCCCGGCGGCGACTCGGCCAACATCCGCGTCGATCGCGATGTCTTCGACGTCGCGCGCAAGGCGGGGGTCGTGCAGCCGCCCGCCTTCTTCATCCAGCTCAGCAACTTCGACAGCACCGTCAAGACGTTCAATGTGCCGGCGTTGCGACGCCTGCTCACCCGGCCCGGCGTGCGCGCCCGCGTCATCGCGCAACTCCGCGCGGTCGTCCTCCGCGACTCGCTCGCCGGCGTCACGATCGACCTCGAGGATGTGCCGGACGACCTCGAACCCCAACTCGTGCAGTTCGTCGCCGAGACGCGGGCCGCCCTCCTGCCGGTGCACCGTCTCGTCACCGTCGCCGTGCACGCCGCGACGACGCCGGCGCTGCTCCGCCGCCTCGCCGCCACCAGCGACTATCTCTTCGCCATGCTCTTCGACGAGCACTACCAGTCGGGGACACCGGGACCGATCGCCAGCCAGCAGTTCTTCGACCGCTACGCGCGCGCGATCACCGCCGTCGTCCCGCCGTCGAAGGTGATCCTGATGGTCGGCAACTACGGCTACGACTGGAACGACAAGACGGGCCGCACGACGAGCGTCGTCACGACGTTCCAGGAGACGATGCGCGAGGCCCGGGAAAACGACGCGGCGATGCACTTCGATGCCGTCTCGCTCAACCCGTACGTCACCTGGACGGAGTCCGACTCCACCGACCACGTCCTCTGGTACCTCGACGGCGCGACCGCCTACAACGAGATGCTGATCGGCCAGTCGCTGGGCGTCGCCGGCTTCGCGATCTGGCGGCTGGGCAGCGACGATCCGTCGCTCTGGGCCGTCCTCGGGCGCCAGGGGCTCGACGAGCGGCCCGACAGTCTGCGCATCATCCCGCCGGGGTACGACGTCGAGTTCATCGAGGACGAGTACCGCGAGGCATCGGGCCAGGTCGACTCCGGCGGCGAGATCCTCCATATTCGCGAGCGGCCGACGCCGGGTGAGCGCGATCTCGCCGTCGATCGGGGCACGCAGCTCGTCTCCCGCGACTCGGTCACCGTCTTTCCCTCCCCGTACGTCGTCGACCGCTACGGCTATCGCGAGCACCGCGTCGCGCTGACGTTCGACGACGGGCCGGACGGGCGCTGGACGCCGATGATCCTCGACACGCTCCGCGATCGGCACGCGCCGGCGACGTTCTTCGTGATCGGCGAGAACATCGCCGACCATATCCCGCTGCTGCAGCGGACGTACGACGAGGGGCACGAGATCGGCAACCACACGTTCACGCACCCCAACCTCGCCCTCGTCGGCCAGAAGCGGACCGCGTTCGAGATCGACGCCTGCGCCGAGATCATCCAGTCGGCGCTCGACCATCGCACGTGGCTCTTCCGCCCGCCGTACTTCGGGGATGCGACGCCGACGACCCCCGACGAGCTCGACGCCGTCAGCGTCGCCAGTCGCAAGGGCTACCTGACGATCGGACTGCGCGATGACGCCGAGGACTGGACGCCGATCTCGGTGCCGGCGATCGTGCACAACGTCATCGCCGGCCGCGACAGCGGCAACATCGTGCTCCTCCACGACGGCGGCGGCGATCGGTCGCGCACCGTCGCCGCGCTCGGCCAGATCATCGACTCCCTTCGCGCCAATGGCGACACGCTCGTCCTCGTCTCGCAGCTCGTCGGCATTCCGCGGGACCAGGTGATGCCGCCGCTGCCGCCGGCCAACGAGGCGGCGCGCGTGCTCACCCTCTTCGGCTGGGCGACGTGGGGCGTGATCGAGGTCGCGCTCTTCTGGGTCTTCGGCGCCGCCGTCGTCCTCGGGATCGCGCGACTGCTCCTCATCGGCTCCCTGGCGATCGCGCAGCGTCTCGTCGGCCACCAGCGCCGCGACCAGTCGACGCCATTCGCCCCCGGCGTCAGCATCATCGTGCCCGCCTACAACGAGGGGAAGGTGATCCTCAACACGATCGCCAGCCTCCGGTCGCAGCAGTACGCCGGGCCGCTCGAGGTGATCGTGATCGACGACGGGTCGAGCGACGACACGTACCAGCGCGCGCTCCAAGTCTACGGCGCGACGCCGGGCGTCATCGTCGCGCGCAAGGCGAACGGCGGCAAGGCGAGCGCCCTCAACGAGGGGATCGCCCGCGCCTCGCACGAGATCGTGATCGGCCTCGACGCCGACACGCTCTTCGCGCCGGACACCGTCGCGGAGCTCGTGCAGCCGCTCGCCGACCCGCGCGTCGGCGCCGTCGCCGGCAACGCCAAGGTCGGCAACCGCGTGAACCTCGTCACCCGCTGGCAGGCGCTCGAATACGTCACCAGCCAGAACCTCGATCGCCGGGCATTTGCGCTGCTCAACGGCATCACGGTCGTCCCCGGCGCCGTCGGCGCGTGGCGCAAGGCGCTCGTCCTCGCCGTCGGCGGGTTCCGCAGCGACACGCTCGCCGAGGACCAGGACCTGACGCTCAACATCCGGCGCGCGGGCGCGTCGATCGCCTATGCCGACGGCGCGATCGGCTACACCGAGGCGCCGGACACGCTCAAGGCGCTCGCCAAGCAGCGCTTCCGCTGGTCGTTCGGCACGCTGCAGTGCGCCTGGAAGCATCGCGACACGCTCTTTCGACGGCGCTACGGCTCGCTCGGCTGGATCGCGCTCCCCAACGTCTGGCTCTTTCAGCTCCTCCTGCCGGCGCTCTCGCCGATCGCCGATCTGATGTTCGTCTTCAGCATCCTCGGGATCATCCAGACGCGCTACGCGCATGGCGCCACCTTCGCGCTCACGAGCCTGGAGAAGGTGCTGACCTACTACGCCGTCTTCCTGCTCGTCGACTGGCTCGCGGCGGCGATCGCCTTCGTCATGGAGCCGGGCGAGGACAAGTCGCTGACGTGGCTCATCTTCCTGCAGCGGTTCGCGTACCGGCAGCTGATGTACTGGGTCGTCGTGCGGTCGTTCAAGGCGGCTGTCCAGGGCCGCGTCGTCGGCTGGGGAAAACTCGAGCGGAAAGCGACGGTGCAGATCCCGCGCACGACGTAGCGCCACTGAACGGCACAACGCGCGGCGACCCCATCCGGGGGTCCGAGCGCTAGATTCCTCCTGTGTCGACGCGCCGGCTTCCGCTCTTTCCACTTCCGCTCGTGCTCTTTCCCGGCGTCGGGCTGCCGCTGCACATCTTCGAGCCGCGGTACCGGCAGATGCTGACGGACTGCCTGGCCGGCGACAATACCTTCGGCGTGCTCCTCCGCCCCGATGGCGTCGCCGAGCGCGACCTGCCGCCCGGACATGTCGGGTGCGTCGCGCACATCGAAACGAGCGAGCGGCTCCCCGATGGCCGCGCCAACGTCCTGGTCCGCGGCGGCGACCGGTTCGCGCTCCGCCGCTTCGTCGACTCGGCGCTGCCGTATCACGTCGCCGAGACGGCGGCGTACGAGGACACCGCCGACGCGTCGCCGACGCTCGCGACCGACGCGGACCGTGTGCGCGCGCTGTTTGCCCGCGTCGGCGCCGCCGCGCGCGCGCTCGCCGACGACACCGACGAGCTGCCGGTGATGCCCGAGGATCCGGCGATGCTCGCGTTCGCGATCGCCGCGCTCGTCGACATGGCGCTCTCCGAGCGCCAGCGCCTCCTCATCTCGCGGTCGGCGGTCGAGCGGCTGCAGCAGATCACCGGCGTGCTGGAGCCGGCACTCGAGTCCCTCGAGATGCGCGCGATGGTGCACGTCCGCGCGCGGTCCAACGGCCATGGCCCACACCCGGAGAACTGAGACGACAGCCGCGCCTGCGCCGGCGTTCGTCCGCGCCGTGACCGCGATCGTCGGCGAGCGCGGCGTGCGGGCGCGCCCGACGGATCTCGTCGTCTACGAGTCGGACGGACTGCCCGGCTACCACAAGGTCCCCGCGCTCGCCGTCTTCCCCAGCACGCGCGATGAGGTGATCGCCCTCGTCCGCCTGATGGCACGCGAGGGGGTGGCGTTCGTCGCCCGCGGCTCGGGGACCGGCCTCTCCGGCGGCGCGCTCGCCGACGGCGTGGTGCTCCTCGGCCTCAATCGCCTCACCCGCATCCTCGAGGTCGACGCCGCAAATCGTCGCGCGATCGTCGAGCCGGGCGTCGTCAACGCATGGCTGACGCGCGCCGCCGCGCAGCATGGCCTGCACTATGCGCCCGACCCGTCGAGCCAGGCGGCGTGCACGATCGGCGGCAACGTCGCCGAAAACGCCGGCGGGCCGCACTGCCTCAAGTACGGCGTGACGCTGAACCACGTCATCTCCGTCACCGTCGTCCTCCCGAACGGCGAGGTCGTGACGCTCGGCAACCGCGACGGCGAGGATGACGGCTACGACCTGCGCGGCGCGTTCATCGGCTCCGAGGGGTGCTTCGGCGTCGCGCTCGACGTCACCGTCGCGCTCACGCCCAACCCACCGGCGGTGCGCACGATCCTCGCCGACTTCCTCTCGCTCGAGGATGCGGCGCGCGTCACGTCGGCGATCGTCGCCGCCGGTATCCTGCCGGCTGCGCTCGAGATGATGGACGGGCCGACGATCCGCGCCGTCGAGGCCTCGGTCTATGCGGCCGGCTATCCGGTCGACGCCGACGCGGTGCTGCTCGCGGAGCTCGATGGCCTCGAGGCGGGGATCGCCGCCGACGTCGAGGTCGTCGCGCGGCTCTGTCGCGAGTACGGCGCGCGCACGGTGCGCGTCGCGACCGACCCGGCCGAGCGCGCGCGGCTCTGGCAGGGACGGAAGAAGGCATTTGGGGCGATGGGACGGCTGGGATCCCATCTCGTCGTGCAGGATGCCGTCGTGCCGCGCACCGCGCTGGCGCGGGTCCTGGGCGAGATCCGCGCGATCGGCCTCCGCCACGGCGTCACCGTCTGCAACGTCTTCCACGCCGGCGACGGCAACCTGCACCCCAACCTCCCGTACGACGGCACTGATCCCGACATGGTGCGCCGAGTCGAGCTGGCGATGCGCGAGATCATGGCCTGCTGCATCGCCGCCGGCGGCACGATCAGCGGCGAGCACGGCGTCGGGCTCGACAAGATGCGCTACATGGACCAGATCTTCTCCGCGGACTCACTGGCCGCGCAGTGCGCCGTCCGCTCCGTTTTCGATCCGGAGCACCGCTCCAACCCGGGCAAGGTCGTCCCCGTCCGGTCCTGTCGGGAATGGGGTCCGCGAGCGTCGCGATGACGAGCGTCGAGTCGATCCGCGACGCGGTGCGCGAAGCGGGGGCGACCGGCCGAGGGCTGCGCGTGAGCGGCGCGGGCACATGGCTCGACGCGGGCCGGCCGGTCGCGGCGCACGCGCCGATCTCCACGTGCACGCTCCGCGGCATCGTCGAGTACGAGCCGGGTGACCTGACGCTGACGGCGCGCGCGGGGACGACGCTCGCCGAGATCGCCGAGACGACCGCCGCCGAGCGGCAGTGGCTCGCGCTCGACCCCGCGGGGAGTCCGTCGGGGACGATCGGCGCGACCGTCGCGACGGCGTCCGCCGGCCCGCTCTCCCACGCCTTCGGGCTGCCGCGCGACGTCGTCCTGGGCGTCGAAGTCGTCACCGGCGACGGGCAACTCGTCCGCGGCGGTGGCCGCGTGGTGAAGAACGTCGCCGGGTTCGACCTCGCGCGCCTCTTCGTCGGCTCATGGGGCACGCTCGGCGTGATCACCGAAGTCACCGTCCGGCTGCGCGCACTCCCCGATGTCGACGAGACGGTCACGCTCCCCGCCGCGGCACTCGCCGCCGTCGGGCGCGCGCCGGTCCTCCCGATCGCGCTCGAACTGATCACCGGGCCGCTGGCGGCGCGGCTCGGGCTCGGGGCCGATCCGCTCCTCCTCGTCCGCCTCGCCGGCAACGCCGAGTCGGTGGCGACGCAGCGCCGCGCGCTCGGCGACGACGTGCGCGCGGTCCCCGGCGACGTCTGGTCGGCACTGCGGGCCGCCGAGCCGGCGGGCGCACCGGTCTGGCGCGCGTCGACGCGACCGACGCTCTTCGACTCGCTGTGGGGCGTGCTGCCGCCCGACGCCGTCGCACACGCGACGCCCAGGCGTGGCGTCGTCCGCTGTCTCGGCGTCGATCCATCGGTGATGCTCGCGCTCCGCGACCACGCGACGATCATCGGCGAGCGGTTGCCCGCCGACGCCTGGCGTGCGCTCGGCGCCGGACCGGCCGCCGACCCGCTCTCGGTCGGGATCCGGAAGCGATTCGATCCCGTCTCGCTCTTGAACCCCGGCATACTCGGATGAGTGTGATCGACACGACCGACAAGCCGACCGCGGATTCCGCGCGCTGCGTCCTCGGCGCCAACACGCCGCTCGCGCAGGCGCGGGCCGGACTCGACGCCTGCGTCCACTGCGGCTTCTGCCTCCAGGCGTGTCCGACGTACCTCGCGCTCGGCGACGAAAACGAGAGTCCGCGCGGCCGGCTCGTCCTGATGCGCGCCCTGGTCGACGGCTCGCTCCTGACGAGCGACCCA
>Ga0116229_10004001_pt1 | contig 24224 bp, 17 predicted proteins | sample S1TSphgellanicum_3_FD_87313 | JGI IMG/M metagenome (GOLD analysis project Ga0116229, IMG submission 87313) | Host-associated microbial communities from peat moss isolated from Minnesota, USA - S1T2_Fc - Sphagnum magellanicum MG | ecosystem: Host-associated > Plants > Peat moss > Unclassified...
CAAAGTGAGTGATTATTGGATTTGTTGGCAGAGCAAGGAAAGGATCTTGAAGATTTCTTTAATTCCACTAAGGGTAAGTGGAGTCACTGTCTTTTTCAAGTTCTTCATTGAACAAAATCTTTGCAATACAATTGAACAGAGTCAGTGATTTGGCAAATATAAATTGTTTAATTTGTGAGCATTTGAAATGAAAAGAATACGTGTGAAGTGTACTAGCCTGCAACCAGTTGCAATTCACCTCTTCAAGTTTAGTGTTTGAAAATCAGTTAGCAAGTGGAAGCAGTTCAATTTTGAGCCATACCTTGTCTTTGCTTCTTATGTGCAGGAAAGTTTCAGACCAACTTGGGGAAGGCATGGGCTGCAAAGATTACAGGCAAACGGAAACAAAGATTAAAAGAGCCTCTTGAGTAAACCTTCTGTGGGGGGTAGGACATAAATGGCTACAAACAATAATGGTAGTTTCAGTGTGCAAAGAATTGCACTGCAAACCAAGGCAGAGTGCTAAAAGGAGCGCCGCAGTTCCGGGACATGGTGGAAAGGGGAGCTACAGTGGCAGCAGACGTTTGTCTGCCGAGTGTAGTCGAGCAGAAAGTTGAGATTTTTGCTTACTAGGGTTTGTGGAAGATCGCCGGCAAATGTGCTTCTCGCGCGGCAGTTTGTCGTGTTTCTTCCTTCACATGCGTGTGCTAAGAGAGGAAGGCAACAGAGGAGGGAAGAGGAGCAAAAGAAAGAACAACAACGATAGGCACCCCACTTTTGGTCTGTTTTTTCACTCCTCCTACGACTCATCAACCAGCTCTTTCAATTAACCAGGAACCCTAAAGCTTTTTCTATGACTCTTTCAACAACGGGAGTGTTGTTTTTTCTGTCTATGCCGGTGCTCCCAACTCATGAAAGAACTTGGAGTTCGATACCCAAACGGAGGATTTGTTGGTCTAAGTGCGCACCTACCGGCTAAGTACGCACGTTCCTCCTAGGTTCAAGTTGCGTACTTAGGCGGGAGGCTCTTGTAGTATACTCTGCAGCTCTCTGTTGAGGCTACATCCAAATGGCTCTTTTTCCCGGGACTCCCAAGTTGGAGTCCCGAAACTGTCCCAGGTTGGAGTCCTGGGACTTTGGACGCTCGTAGCTTCTCGCGCCGAACTCGGATCGGGACCAGATCTAAACCAAAGTTGTAGCTCTCATGGAGAGCTTTCCAACGCCATGTCGCACTCCTCAAAGAGACGTCGAGAAGAGGTCGATTCCCGACTTTTAGTAGTCGGGAGTCAAACTATCAGTTTGACTCCTAGCCCTTATTTTGCCCATAACTTGGGCTGCAGATGTCCAAATGGGTAATGCGAGGCCATTTTGGACATCTACGCTTCAAGACCTTTCCATTGATATAAGGAATGCACCAAGACGAGGAGATTTGACCCCTCAAATCGACTTCTGATTTTTTGGGAGTCCCGGAGGACTCCATTTTCCCACTTTTGGGAGTGTGAGTTGCCTTCTCACACTTAGCCCCAAAGTGGGGTTGCGACACTAAGGTTGTTGTCCGAGCAGCAACGCTCTCGTAATTTCAAGCCATTGGGGATTATAAGTGAATGTAACAAATGCATCCGGGTAACGGGCCCATTTACAAATTACCATGGCATCTTGATAATTCTAAACCATGTGATGTGGACCTATTGTGAAAGAAGATGGTAGAATGATCCTTTGTCCAATGGCAATAACACTATTGTCACCTATAGTGATGGCGTCCTGAAGGCCTTGATAAAGATCTACATGAAGTTTTTTTTTATTTAAGCGCAAATATTTCAAGCGGCTTTGTTTAATTGCTGCACAAGCATCCACAATGTATTGATGCCTCAATTGATCACCCCGAAGTAACACAATGTCATCAGTGTTTCGATGTTGAAGTCGATAATTGTAAAATTTGGTCATTGTCACATTGTGATACTTTCTTTGATGCTCACATTTTTTCGCATAGTCTTCATCCAAATCTGCATCAGCAATAACACCATTGAGTGGAATATTCGAATGCCATCCATCCTTGCTGTAAGGCAATAATGACGGATAATGTAGAGCCATGTATCCCACATGTAGCTCGGAAATGCATTGAAATGGGCCAGCTTGCTAAGCAACAATGACATCACATTTGTCTACTATAACATTAATATGTGGAACAAGATTTTCCAAAGAGTCAGTTTGCTCGTCATTTTGAGAGCTTTTGGGTACTGCCGAAGGGCCACTAAAGCAACCAAAACACTACCATGTTGCGCAATGAGTGCATGTATACGTTCTTGTATGTCTTCGGGCATTGTGGAAAATATATGTTAGGTTTGTTGCTGATATTGATATCAAAATCTTGGGGGGGGGGTTTCTCTTGCATTCTTGTTTGCTAGTGCCGTGTGTGTATGTATGTATCTTAGAGGTTGCTTAAATTGGCACATCCCGAGCTTACCTTGCTGCTGTTGTTGTTATGGATTTAGGGTATTCATTACAACATTGGGATTAGTCTTCCATTGGAAAGTTCTTGCTTGGCTTGAACTTCAATCTAGCCAGAGAGAGGAAACCACTCACTCGCTACTGTTAATGATGTGCATTCACATTGATTTAAAAGTGATTTCAAGGTCTACTTGGATTTAATCTCTGAACCATATAGTCGTTTTGCGGATGTAAGAGAGCATGTAAACTGAGAACAAAACAATGAAGGTAATGCAATGATAGCAGCAAATCTGGAAAACGTCCTTTACTATATCAAAGAGATTCAAGCAGCCTTCTTCTTCTTTAGGTCAAAATTTCTCCTTTGGCGGTTTGTAAAATGATTACCATAACCTGGGATGTGATGACTCTCAAATTTCTGGCCGTGCTCTTTCTCTTTTGTCATGGGGGACTCCTTGTCCCCTTGTTGCTGCTGCTCTTGACCTTAGTATTGACCATACAAACTTGGAGTACCTTGTAACTAATAACATATGCAGCAATTTAGCTTCTTCTTTCACACATCATCTGCACCACCAGCACCAACAACAACAACCACAAGAACAATATCTTGCACTTGAGAAGCTCTATCAAGTGCAATCTATAGGTCTTGGGGGCATGGAGGTTAATAAAAGCAGCAGAATCATAGACATTCATCCTCTGGAACGATCCACTTAGTTGCAACATGCTGGTGGAACAACTTCACGTAACTTTCTTTCATCTCTCGATGGGTTGGGGTTGGATGTTACAAACTTTATGTTGGCATTTTTCTAGTCAAGCAATGAGTTGGAAAGAATTCCAAGTTGTGGAGTGTCTAGGAGTGTTCATCAGATCTCAAAGGCCACCAATGATTTGGTGCACACACCAAGCTTGCACCCTTAACCAGGGCTCCAAAAAATCAAAGAACTGGGTCGAAGAACATACCTTAAACCACCAGTTCTTTTCATGTGAACCGCCATCCTTTGGAAAATTTCAAGAACCTAGATCCAAAGGTTCTTCTGAAAATACTAAAAGAACCTGAATTGGAGGTTTTGAAATTTTGAAATTTTCAAAAAAACTAGCATAAGAGGTTCTTTGATTTCTAAACTTTTAAAAGAACCCATAACCAAAGGTTTTTTTATCAAAATCAAGGAATTGCCTAACAGACCCCAACAATTATCAAGGCAGTTCTTAGGCATCAAAAACACAATTCTCAAAAATCAAAGAACCGGTCCTGATATATAATTATGGTTTTCCTTAAAAATTGTGCAATTTAATCAAATGACTTCTTATATAACCATTGGTTCTCCATTGGTTCTTTTAGGAAAACTCCACCAGTTCTTTGATGTTTTTGAAATAACTAAAATTAGTGGTTTTTTTATTCTGATTCTTTTCCTCCCCACAAACTGGAATTGACAATTCTTTGTTAATTCAAACAACTGCACAATGCTATTTTGGACTTCATGTCATAGATACATAAGCCATTGTACTCAAAATTGTGCACAACCCCAACTGCTTCCCCCCCTCCCAAGGCTTTGGGTGCAGTTGAAACTTTGCATGTGAAGTAGTCAACCTCTCCTATGACTCACCTCACAAGTGTGGGCAAGGCCTGCAAGATTTGGAATGCGGTCAATGAGTGATGCCACCACAATGAGCTCTTGTTGCCCACCTTGCATATGTCCTAGCTCCTTCAACCTTGATTCCTTGCTTGTAAGTAGCAACTCCTCCTCTGCATCAATTGCTACAAAGATCAACAGAAAGGTATCAAACATGATCCTAGTCCTTTCATAACCATTTAGCTCACTTCTCATGTTTAAACTAGGGTTGGGCAATTATTAGCAACTCCACCAAACCCCCATTGGGTATCAGGGTAGTTTTTAGGGACGATGACCATAATTCTCAAAAAATCAAATACCTGGTTCTAATATATAACCACAATTATCACAAAGTAAAATACCAATTCTGATATCGAACCATGATTATCAATTTTTAGGGTTTAGGGTTCTAGATTAGGGTTTTAGGTTTTGGAAATTAGACAACAAAATGTACCTGAGAAAAGAGTTCTGAAAGTTGTAGTGTCATTCTATAATGTGTCACCATCCTCATCTTCTGCAACCAGGCATGAAACATTATACTCATGATATCATAAAGAATTAATGTTCTTCTAGAAGTCCGAAGTACCTCCCTGGGATGTCATCATCAGTAGCATTGGCATTTCTGTAGACAAAGAAGGTGTTGAAAGCAACAGGTGGTGGTCCAGGTCTAGAATTGCTGGAATATGACCATGTTTTTCAGAACTTTTATCATTGTGAAATGTAGGTAGCTTAACATCGAAAGTGACTGCATCTTTAGCCATTACCTCCCTTAAACCCTCCCTTGCTTCTTGTAAAACACATAGCAAAAGAGGCACAAAAAAGTGATTTTCACATAAAAGGTTTAACCAAGCCATAAAGGAAGATGGCACCATCGACAGAACATTAGATCACAATAAAATAATAATGCCATACACAATTGAAACCTAAAATGGGTTTAGGGTTTATGTCTCTTTTTCATTTTCTCTTTCTTTATTTTTTATGTTGGCTAGCTCACATTGAGGAAAAGTGTTATTTGGTCCATGATTGCAACTGGTGCACATTCAAAAGCCAAATCATCCACCGTCTATATCACATGAAAGCCACCCAAAATTAGACCCACACACACATCACAACAATGTTTTAAATTCCAACAAAGAACTAGAGAAAAAGGAGAAACAATCACACATTTACTCTTGGAGGTACAAAAAACAACACTTCTACAAGGCTTCTTTTTTTGGGTGTATTTGTTGCCCTGCCTGATAGCCAAACTGCTTGTTTTGTTCTGCTTCAAATTCACCCCGTTAGGATCAGTCTCCCCCTTGTTTACACAAAACACTCCTCGTGGTGTGACCATAGAAAGTGGGTCAAACTTATCCAAATATCTCTCCACTGATAGCCTCATCCTGGCTCACATCAATAACACAAAAACACTGTCAGCTTTTTAGTGCAAGTCTGAATCCTGCCCAATGTAAAAGCAAGAGCTTCCTATGGGCTCTATTTGTGACGAGAGTGTGTGTGGTACTTACATTACTTTATTTTCCTTATGGAACATTATTTTCCTTTTTTACATATAATCAAAATTGATTCATTTATCTTGTTCCTTGGATTTATCCAAAGTCTATGGTTTCAAGTGGTATATATATATATATAGATAATAGAAACGTGTAGTATGATGATATTAAACAAACCATGACAGGACGGATGGATGAAATGATGCTTCATGTCACGACGTCCTTTAATATATGTAATAGTTTAAACCTCGTGCCTAATGCACAAGTGCGTGTGTATTTGATGATACATATTACAAAATTGGTGAACAATAAAAAGGAAAAAAGAACACTGCCGGTTCTATTAGGAAAAGGACTAAAAAAAAAGTGCTTGAATAGGACACCCAAACAAATTTGTTTAAAACTTAAAATTAAAAAATATATATCCTTTTAATATTTCTGGCTACGTAGTACCTACTCGAAAATGACATACAAATTGTTAAATCTGACTAAAAAGAGAATATAATTTTTTAAAAAACATTTAAAAATATTTTTGGCTCCCATAGGTATTACTCCAACATAATATAGAAATATGGTGATTTTGATGTCCTTACTTTCAAAATCTGACAATTAAAAAACCCACCCAAGTTGGAAGCCACTACTATTTTTAGCATTTTTTTGTTTTCAATTTGGCTTGCCATTTTTATTTTCCAAAAATGGCTCCAATTTGCCAAAACACCAAAAATATTCCTACCCAACGTTTCGGACCTACGTCTTTTTCTAAAGATAGAATTGTATCAATCTGATAGAGTCTTGAAACTCCTCTTAGAACACCAAAAATAGCCACCAACATTTTTCGAACTTACACAAAAATTCTATCATGTTCAACTTGGAGTTGAATTAGGTGTGGAGCTGTGAGACATCTTCTTGATGCTTGGGCACACGGTCCGCCCCTCCTCTTGTCTTCCTCTTGAGACACTGCTTCACTGACACCCCCCACTTGACCTTGTCGACCTCTGATATCCTATTAGCTATGAACTGAGCACCATTAGGTGTGTAATTGTGAGAGATCTTCCTTACGCTTGGGCACACAGTTTGCCCCTCCTCCTATCTTCTTCTTGAGACACTGATTCACTAACATTTGACCCTGTTGACCTCTAATGTCCTACTAGCTATGAGTTGAACACCATCAGGCTGCAGTTGTGAGAGATTTCCTTCCTGACACTTGGGCACACGACGCCCCTCCTCTTGAAGCTCTTGAGTCATTGATTCATGACACCAAACCCCGTCGACCTCCTGAACTCCTGAATTACCTCCTGAACACACCAACTTCCAGAGCACACCAACCTTTTGAGCATGCACCTAACCTCCTCCCGTGCTTGCACCTTCATAAACCTTCCTCTCATGAGCATCCCTTTTCTGTAAACCGTCTGATATGACACTTCTTGCGTTCAACCACAATTGAGGCGCAAATAAACAACTAAGCAAACCCCTAAACCTTGAAATGTTGAGATCTGTCGCCACCTTAAACCCTAATTGGCATCCTACCATTTTTTTCTTTTTTTTTGGAATAATTAATCGCACTTATACATATATAAGCCAATGAAAAGGCTTAACATGGACTGGGGAGGGCACAACATTTTTATTCCAGGTTGAAGGAGGGGTTGAAGGAGGGGTTTTTTGCTCAAGAGGTGGTGCTCTTCTGTCTAGGCAAGTTTGCATGAGCCCTAGTTGGCCTATTAAGAAAATATTTTCTAAAATTGGAATTAACTTACATTTGAACGCACTGGCCCTTCTCTTTTGGTGGTTTTCTTTTCTAATTTTATCCCAAGTACTTTGCCTAAAGTTGAATTGTCACATATATAAGCTAAAATGGTGTGTCACGTGGAAGCCCCTATGCTTGTATTTTAAATAGTGGGGATGACATAGCTGCATCTGTCCGAATGGATGATGGGACAGATGGATGAAATGATGCTTCATGTCCCGACGTCCTTTAATATATGTAATTATTGTGGGAGTAGGAGTGGCTATCAGAGTCACTGCAGTGGATGTAGTGGTGGAGGAGGATCGGCGGAATGTAACAGTAGTAATCCGTGTCTTCGTCGTGGCAATTGTTGTAGCTAGTATGGGTTTTGTGGATGTACTGAAGATTACTATGGGCAGAGTCAATGCAACAACAGTGACGGCGGCGACAGCGGCACTACCAGCCAAGCAACACATTACATGACACATTTTTTTGTTTTCATGTTTCTCCCCTTAATAATCTTATTTGTTTTCATGTTCCTCCCATTTTGATCTTGTATGGTGTTTTCCATATTTGTTTCAATGTAAGGATGTCTCTCTTTTCTTAATATTTCTCTTTCTTGTTGATCATTCTTCTATTGTTTTCTTTGTCTTCATGTTCTTGGTTTGTAATGTAGGTGTTTGGAGCTCTTTAGGCATTATGAATGTTTTTCTTTTCTTAGTCTTCATTTTTTTTCTTTGTTTCCCACCCTTACCCACCATGTTCATATTCTTCTTCCAATTTTTTATTTATTTTTGGTCCACCCTCATGAGTTCATAGTCATTTTGTTCATTTTCTTTTCTACTTTATTTCCTTCTCTTCCTAAGTTGACATTCTTCTTTCAATTCATTTCCTTCTTGTTGTTTTTTATTATCTCTTAATGCCATGTTCATATTTTTCTTCCCATTTGTCATTTTTTTCTTTCCATTCCTCTTTGTCAAGTTTGTATTCTTCTTGTTCATCATCTTCTTTTTTATGGTCCCCCTCACCATGTTTGTGACAATGTTTTTTAGGTCAAACTTGCAAAATTATGGATTTTTTCCTCTAATTTGAAAATAACATCATCAAAGTTTACAATTAGATTTTTTCAATCCTTATGCTTCAATCCTTCCATTTCTATGACATTAATGTTCCTTAACATGTCCACATAATATCAATTTTTTGGCTACTCTTTGCCATTAGCAATGGTTCACCAAATTTTATATTCTTATTTATGGTTGTTACACATTCATTAGCTCTAACATGGCAACAAATTATTACCCCCTTTCTTGATTATCTTCATTGACCTCATGAACTTGAAGCATAATTTTTTCCATACTTTTTATTATGTAGATTTCATTAAATTTGGTCTTGTCATCCATGGCCTTGGAGTTAAACCACTAAATCCTTGCAACCATAACCTTGACTTGATGTTTTGTTTAAAAAATGATTAAATTAAAATTTTTATTAATACCCACTTAGCTAATGTGATTTTTTTAGTTTTATATAATTATTCATAAGCATAACCCCATCTCTTTTTTAATGTAATCTTTGAAATGTTAAAGTCTGAGACATTTAAGGGTTGTAATACCTAAGGGGAACACTCTTTATTGAGTTTACAAAATACTTGAATAAAAATACATGGTGTCATATATTGGTTGTTAAGTGAAATTTATAATTTAATTAATTTTATAATAGCATTTTTTTTTATGAAAATGAAAAAATATTTATTATAAGGTACGTGTTAATCATTGGTATTAAAAACAGATTAAAAAAAAAGGTATGTATTAAAAATTAATAGTATGATAAATTGTTAGTAGGTTCAATTTGTACATTAGTAAATGAACTAATATTAACAATTTAAGTTAATAATTTAATGAATTGCAATAATTGAAGCAATAATGGAATCAAATGTTAAGAGGAAAAAATGATGATCGGGCTATGGATTTAGAGGAGGTGAAGATCAGGTAGATTATACATGTGGATTATACCAATGGGTAGTATATCAAATGTTCTCTTCAAACTCATGAACGCTTGTATATTTCCTTTCAAAAATCTTATATGTTTAAGCTATAATGGAAATTCTTTGATGTTTATTAGAACATTTCTAACTCTAGGTTTACTAAAATTAAAAAAACTAAATGAATAGGGTATTGACATCAAATCTAAACAAAATTATAAATAAATATAAAGTACTTCTAGTATGTGCATATTAAAAAATTAGATATTAATAGGGTTGGGGAAAAAAACTACTTGCCTACTAACCCCCCTTAATAAAATGCTTCTTTGATGCATGTAATTTGGAAATTTAACATCAAGTGTCTTCCTTAGGTGTAGATTATGATGCAAAGTGTGTGAAGGTTTGATGTGATCATGTTTAATTTAAAATGTTGTGCTTGTTTCTATTGATTATAAGATAACATGTGACCATGCCCATTTAGAATTAGTAAATGACAATTGTTTGAAAGACCCCACTATGAATTAACCTTTTAAAGGGGAAAAAAAATTGCATAAAATAAAGATAAATGTCCATGCACGCCTTCTTTTACATCACCATGTGTGTTTTTAATTTGTGGTTTTTGATCTAGTCATCACATAATTTTCCACCCTTAAATATGTAATAAAAACATTTTGATTAAATTAACAATAGAATTCCTATTCATCCATTCCCTAGACTTGAGGATGGTGTTATGAACTTATTAGTGTGAACATTTGATCAATATTCTTACATTATATCACCTTCTTTTAGGTGAATTATACTTTCATGTGAATTCCAAATGTGATTTGCATTATAAAATCACATTATAATTGTGTTGAATACAAAATGTTTATATAAGTTTTGGTAGAATGAGTGGGAAGATTTTTTGGTCAACCCTTGTGCTCTATAAGATTTGAACCGATTCACTTTATGAATACAAAGAATTCAAGGTGTCAACACTTGGACTAATACCATTAACTATCCCTAGGTACATAATTCCAAACTGGTATAAATATGGTTTGATTGAGTTCTACCACCATCTTGAATTCTTAGAGGGTAATTGACAAGCTAAATTTCTATAGAATTAAAATCCAAGCATCAAGTTGAATCCTCTTCATCTATTACTACACCTATTCACTCAATTTTCCTAGATTGTGTCTTGTCATTTAAATGATAACTAGAAAAGGAGGTTAAGGATATCAAAAAATACAAAATTGCAACAATATTCATCAACACAACCTTGAGATAAACCTTCATCTTCCCCATGATTTTTTGTAATTACAATTTAGACACAACAATGTTAAATGTAAAAAACAAAAAAGTTGATCAAATCTAAGAAGTTTTAAAGATGAAAAAAGTTGTAGCTTCAAATTTAGTTTCCATAAACAACAAAAAAAATAAAATTAGGCAAGGAGTTGGATTCCAATCAATTTATGACAATGTAGAAGATATCATTTTATATTTGCATCAAAGAATGGTTCAATTTTGCTACACAAGCAAGTTTTTTTTTCCATTTGCACATGGTTTCTTAGTAGTCTATACATACATGTTAACCATAGGAGGCAATGTTGACAATTAGTGTGATTTTTTCCTATGTACTTGCAAGCAAAAGGGTTTAGTATTCAAAGCAAAAACCTAATAGAACAAAATTTCAATGAATAAAGTTGTCCAATAAGGCAGATTTGTTACATGGTGTTTTCATTTGTGAAAAAGTTGACAATCCTTTTTCATCTTTGTAGGTGCATTGACGAACATGTGAACATTTTTCCGCAAATCATGGCAATGATAAAAACATTTGCATTTAGGATATATGTACTAAAAAACAACACAAAAACTTTTAGTCACAAATGTTGTGAAAATAAATAAATTATGTGCAATGAAATACAAGGTCTAGGGGATCAAACCCTAGTCCTTTCGGATTCTACCCATTGCAACCTTGGTTAGGTCTACACAAGCAACAAAGATTGGAACTTTACCTACATTCCCATATTAGTTCAAGAAAACAACAAGAATCTAGCAATGTGCATATTAAAAACACATGATGTAACAAGTAAATATACAATTGAAATAATCACAAGACTTACACAAATTACACAAATTACAATGTAATAAAGTAAATAAATAAAGGTACTTAATGAACTTACAAGTATTTTGGATATATCCACAATGCAAATCACACAAAACACACATCAAGGAGCTTAGAAAAATGCAACTTTCATACGTATTATAAAAATCACAACACACTTAACTGCGTTGTTTATCTACTTGCTTGCATATAAGCTTCAACTTGAGTTCCAAATGGTGTGCAACAACATTTAAAGCTAAGGTGCAATGCGAAAACCTACAAAATAATTTAAGCTTTAACTACATGCCTTTGTTTTTTATCCTACTAATTTTTAATTACATCTCGAAATGGAAAAAATATCAATGGAGTAGTGATTGTGAGTAAACATCATGACGACCAAATCAACATGAATTGTTAATCTATTTTTGAACTTAGATCATTTCATAAAACACATAATTGAAAAACATCATTTGTTTTCCATACTACCCAAAACCAAGACAATAAAGATTTTTGCGAACTTGAAAATTTGAACAAGCATTCTTTGAAAATAACATTAAAGGACAAATGGGACTACATTTTAATCACATGATTATGTGTCAAAAGAGGTGCCAAAGCCTTTTTATTATTTGCCTACATAATCAACTTGAAAAAGGAATCTTCCATGTCAATCTTCTATTCATTTAATAGGGCGAGTACCTTCAAGTCCTTGTCACCAAACTTTTTGTCGAAATAATATTATGCTATCAACATGGCTAGAAGGGCAAAGAATGTGGTCTCAACATTAGAAATCAACCAATATTGAAAATAAATAATGTCAGTAGCATTTAGTAATTCATGGCTAGGAAACCTCCATGTAAATTCCTCAATCAAACCAATATAACTCCAAAAAAAATTATAATTTCACTTTAATAGTAGTAGCATACCACTGATCATCATGCATGCACATGACAAAGACCCTTATTACTTGGGGCACTTGCAATAGGTCAAGTATTAATGACCTTGAAAGTAAAAAAATAGGCCCATTAAATATTATTGGTTGGATTAATCCACCAAGCTATTAGCAACCCATTAGTTTTGCAATCCATAAGATCAAAAGAACTCTTGAAATATATCACATACCAATTTTTTGGATCATAACAAAGTGAATACAAATCTACACAACACATTTTCATAGTTTTCACAAAGTCACAAACAAAAGTGTCTCATCTTTGAAAAAACTTGATGAGCTCATGGACTACTTCCAACATAAGCATAATGCAAATGAAGCCCATGCAACCTCAACATCACATAATCATTCAAGAGTTGGTTTTGTTGTTAAGATGGCATGGAAATCATCATTCATTTTCACAAGTATGTGCTTGTACTCCTCAAAAATCTTTTTGGTAGGAGACAACATAGAGATCCACATAGTCTTTACATTACATCACAACTTGTTCCCCTTTGTTTCCAACAACTCGGCAAGCTTACATTATTCAAAGTGTTTTTTGGGTGAAGAGGAAAAATACATATATGTGGAATGCAAGAACCCTTCAATTTTTTGCACTAGAGGCTACTTGGAAAACATTTGCACAATAAGGTTAGTTTGATGTGTGACATAATGGACAATAAGCATGAAAGGAATTTTTTTTTGCAAATTTTTGTGGTCACGCCATTATTGACACATGTGAAAGCACCAACACCATTTGAACCAAAATAGATCAATTTCCTACTAATCTCTTACACAATGAAGCCCATAGATTAATAAAGAATTGAAAATCACGTTGATCAAATTGTCAAATGTGCCACCATTGACTAGTCTTTCCAAATTCAAAAAAATCAAGATATGTTTGAAGCCATCCATAAAGTAAACATGAATGCTAATCATTTCATCACAACTAACAACAAGAAACTTTGCTCCATGAATAGTTTTTTTAGTTGTGGTGAAGATAATGCAATACATAGTTTGTACAATTTTCGATCCCACATTGTCATTCCAATGTTCTTTGGAGTGATCTTGACATTCAAAAATTGAAAAAAAATCATTATCTCAAAGTCAATCACTCAATGATAGGATGACCTTGTTTTAAAAACCAAAAAATAACAAAAATTGCTAAATTTTCATTTTCTTGTTTCCAACCAAATTTTGGAAAAGAACCATGTTTGCCATTATGTATCTTCCTCAATTGAAAAAGAAAAAGCTATTTTTTTACATGTTATGAATATGGAGACATGTAATATTGCCCCACAATGCAATTAGGTCTGATTTTTTAATATTTGCACCTCCCAACATGTTTATCTGGAGGTTGTTGAATTTGGGAACCAAAAGCTTTTATCTCCTTTTGATATGTGTGCACATTTGACACCTAATGAAATGCATTTTCCCATTAGAACCAAGGACAACTTCTAGCCATGGAAGTTTTACTACCTAATTGTCTTGAAAAACTTAATTTATTTCCCATTCCTTCATTCTTCTTCTCCATCCCTACAATTAGGATAGCTTCAAGTGTGGGGTTTAAATTCAACAATATGCCTACAACACAATGTTCACAAGCGCCACCTTCTATAATGATGTCATTAACATCTCAATAGCAAGACTAGCCTAATGTAACAAAACAACACTAATAACATTAAGGACCTTGGCATTAAAAAAAATTTGTACTTGAGCCCAATGGGTTACATACAAAGGTACCATATTGCACTTAAACAAAGAGAAAATTAAGAACCTTCAAAAAGAAAAATGTTTGACCTTGAGATTGAAACTTATAAGAATGTAAACAATTTGAAGGAAAATTCAATGTGTTTAACATTTGCAAAGATATGTAAAGGTTTGTCCACAATCTCCATGAAATCTCCATGGACAACAACATTATATTTATATTATAATTTTAGATTTAACCTTTGTATTGTGATTCATGATGCTACTTGCATCATTGAACTAAAATGCATTAAACAAGGTTGACCATTGCAACGATCCTTTTCATGCATACAATACACCCTCATGAATTTCCAGATTTTGCAATGCAACTTCCAACATAATTGCAACAATCTAATGACAAAAAATAGCTACCTAAAATTGTTAAGCATATGAGAGGAGTAACAAATTAAATTGAAAGCTTCGATGTTTAATGACAACCAATCTTTCAAGGTTGTGAAAATCCAAAGAGAAATGACAATGGCATGATGTAGGAAAGTAATGATGCCTTGAATGCAATCAAATGCAAATGAAATAAGACTGAAATGAGGAGTCCTTGTCAACAAGCAACCCCTCGGAAACATCTAAATGTGGTCCAACCTTAATCCTAAAACCTTATTTTTTATTAAGGTTGAAGCAAAGGAAATCTTATTGAGTTTTTTACCATTGTGCTTAACTTGGGAGTATTGTCAACACTTGTCAATCAAATTAACTATTGTACTTCACCCCTTCCAAAAAGGCATAATCAAATTTCAAAAGGACATAATACCAACACAAAACATATATGATTTTTTTAAAAATGCCCAATATCCATGTCATGACAAATTCACCAATTATTAATATGTTCAAAAGTTTATACCAAAAGACATTGGTCATGATGCATAACCATGCCATAAGTATAATATAAGCACATTGTATTGGAATCTAATTGAGTGTAGACAATCACAAAACATTTAAGGTATTTCGAGAATACACATTTATTAGTTGTTGGGGTTTTTGTTTTAAATTCTTGAAACAAATTGAAGCCCATTTATAGGCATACTAGTAGTTAAATTGTTGAATTCCATGATACTAGTATAAAAATGAAGTGCACTTCACTGGCTTAAATCACCATGGGACTTTAAAAGTGAAATAGTTACATTGCACTTTAATGATTTCACCTTAGTTAAAATTATTTCACTATAAGGTCACTATGTAAACATCATATTTCATTACTAGTTGATATAATTCATTATTATCATTTATTATGGTAAATAAGTTTTTTTTTTTTGGTTTAAAATACCCTAGGCTACTCTAAGCTATATCCTATGTTATTTTATGTTATCTTAAGTTATTCTAAGTTATACCCCAAGTTATTATTGGCTATTATAAATTATTATATCAAAATTATATTCTAAATTATTATAGGTATTGTACCTTAAAGTATCCTAGCCTATCATAGGTTTTTTGCTTTAAGTTATTTTAAATTAAACTATTTAATTAACCTTATCTTATACCTTAGGTTATTTCAAGTTGTACTTTAGGTTATTATAGGTTATTTTATCCTAAGGAATAATAATTTAAAATAACTTTGAAGAGAATAATAACCTAAGGAAAAATAATACTGTTAAGGGGGTAGGCTAATTACATTGTTTTACAAAACATTCAAGATAGGAATTGATCATTAGACATTAGAGGTTTAAATTTTGAATTCTTATTTAGTTTTAAATGATGTTGATGGTGGCTTGGGGACTTCCCAAAGATGGTGGGGAAAAAAAATTCATTTATAGACACACAATTTTGGAATAATGAAATAGATGTAGGTACTATGTAGTAGAAACTATAGATTTTGATTGTGTTATACCACAAATTTAATTTTGTTGTTTGATTTCATTTCAACAAAACATATAATTTTTTGTTGTATTTTTATTGAAATTTTTAGTAAAAAGGAAAAGTAAAAGTAAAAAAATTTGTATTGATTTTCATATTCATATTTTGGGTGAATTTTTTGTAGTATTAAAAAATAAGGAAATGAATTGTAATTTTATTTTTGGATTTTTTACATTGTATCTTGAAGTACATATTCTGGTTATATGAAATATGAACCATGTATATGAAATAACCATGAATGTGGTGTTTTAATGAATTGCACAAGTAGATGTGTTTAAAATCAAGGCATGAATTATGAATGTGTGCATATTGTAGTGCAAATATGTTGTTATAGTAAGTGTGGAATAGTTCAACAAATTTAATCCACATCTACCAAATATATAAAAAGATTGCATGTAATAATTTAAAGTGGCATAACCTAAGGTATACATAATTTGAAATATCCAATAATAACCAATAATAATTTTCAATAAAATGACTAATAATAGTTTATGATATAATAACTAATAATATCTTACAATAGAATTGTCAACAATAACATATGATAAAATAACCAACAATAGCCTACAATAAAATAGTCATAAAATATCATAGTTTATGATATAATAAATAAAAATAACCTATGGTAAAATAACTTAAACTAGCTAACAATAAAATAGTCACCAATAACCTATGGGAAAATAACCAAGAATAATGTACAACATAATAGCCTAGAATAATCTATGGTAAAATAGCCAAGAATTGTTAAAAATTGCCAAAAACAACCGAGGGTAAAAAAAAATGTGAATAACAATGTGATGACAAAAAAATGTCATTCATTTAAATAGTGGTTCAATGAGTATAGACTCATTCTTTAAACATGGAGGTGAAAGGAGGTGAAAGGTTCAAACCTTCATAATTGCACCTTAGGTTGGTGGGCTAGGTGTTTAAGCAGGTTAAGTTCTTAGTTTAGGTTAGGGAGCTTAATGAAGGTTCCTAGGTGCCTAAACTAAGTTCGTAATTAACTATTTATGAATTTATTATTGGTAATTTAACTATTGGTGAATTTAATTAGCTATTAATGAATTCGTCTATTTGTAGCAAGTAGTCCTTGTATACTAAGGGGTTGCCTACTTTCACCATGGTAAATTTGTTCAATTTCATTAAAAATATAATGAAACACAAAGTGAACTTAGACACATTTTAGATTAATGCATTAAGAAACAAAGAAAATATGGGCCCCCAAATTAAAATGACTATTTCACTAGGAAATTTTTTGAAAACAAACACTTGGCATCCTTACTTGTAAACATTTTACATTTTACAATTGGACAATGTGCATTTGACACAAGGATAAAATTTGACATTTTACCAAATTGAATGAAGGTTGAAACCAAAATTCTTTAAATGCAATTTTCGTTCATTTTACTTTTTAATGACCTAAATATTTGCAAAAAAAAAACTTTACAAATTTATGATTATGGGGGACATTGGGGTTTGTCTAAACCTAAAAATTGGACACAAGTTCATATCAATACCAAAGTTTTGAATTATAATGACAATGCCCTTGTTATTCCCTTCTAGCCAAAAACAAATCAACAATAATTATAAAAATCTAATATTTAAACAAAAATATGTGATCACATTTCAAAAATATACAACAGAAAAAAAACTAGATTAATCCTTTTTAAATTCATCTTGCTGAAATGAACTTTTAAATTCATCTAACTTTTGCTCTTAGTCTAATTCTTAATCTATCAAATCTCTCATATTATTAGAAGTTTTGCTACTCACCCTTGCATCATTTGGCAATTTTTTATTCATAAAGATTAATTTTTCAAGGTTATTTATTTATACACAACATTTTTTCAAATTGGTGAGAATTTTAACAAAACATCGACAACTAACAACAAAATGATGAAACCTCAATAACACAATGAGCACCTTCAAAAACACAATGAACATTAAAAAAATGTACTTGATTTATAATCTTGCTTCCCATGACACCTTTAGCCTACACCCTAAATCTAAACACAATTTCCACCCTAAACATAGACCTTGTCTCCACCTTTTAACTCTAAATCTTAACTAAGCCTAAACTCCCTATTCCTAGACCCATAAAAATTGGACCCAATGGTTCACTTTGACCTTGCATTCGACCATTTCACATATTGTTGTTGATGTTCACGTGGCCCTCGAAATGATAGTTACAAACTGATGAGGTCCAAATAGGTCCACTACTCAAAAGTTGGAAAACACACTCAATCAGACTCAAGGGATGCTCAATCATGCTTCTTTCACTAGACTTGAAAATCGTTCTCTTCCTGTGCCCAAAACCGTTCATGCTTAGTTTGGCGGATTTGACAGTCATTTGTTTTCCAATGCTCAACAAAATTTCATGTGCAAGATTTAAGGACACAAAAGACCTTGTCCTACCACACTAATGTTACCAAATTACTTATAACCAACTCAAGCTGCATGCTTTGTGGGCCATAGTGATGTAAGAGTGTATGAATGGGATGTGCAACTTAGGACCTTGGCCCACAAATAGGAGCCAAGTAATTGCTATGGAAGGACACAAAAGGAGTAGTAGGTAGAAAAGTACTCTTTGGCCCACAAATAGGAGCCAAGTAATTGCTATGGAAGGACACAAAAGGAGTAGTAGGTAGAAAAGTACTCTTCATCATGTATCTTTCGTTGAACCATGCACCTGTTTGTTCCCATAAATGGGGTTTAGAAGCACGGAACTGGTTTTCTGTGTTTCTTTAAAAAAACACACACACAAAGAACTGGCAACTTTTTGTGAACAATGCGCATCTATAACATGCAAGTTCGAATTGCCCCATGAGGACTAGCGACGACATGAATCCAGACATGAAGAAAAGAGGAAGAGAGAATAGACAAGTGAGGTGCGAGGACAGACGAAAACAGAAAATTAGATAAAATCAATAAGTACACTTGGAAGCCCAGAAACAGCAAATGGTGACTGTTCCGTTTTGGAGTGGAACTTAATTCTTCCCCTTCATTTGTGTGTATATAAATACAGCTTAACTTTAGGCAACAATGCAGTTTTGATCTGATATCAACTTTTTTTTAAAGAAACACAACTGCAGACCCAACTGGAGAAGCCTTTGGCACTTCGGTGGGGGGTATTTAGAGTCTTGTCTTCGCACCCACAAGTCAAGTCAAGCTAATGGCAGAGGGCCAGCAGGGCTTTCACCTGCATGCCAGTAAGCTTGAACCCAGAACCTTTTTTGAGGTCTTAGGCCTGCTTTACACAAGGAGTTAGGGCCAAAAAACTTGGGGCCAACTTTGAGCATTTTTTGGTTGCAAATTGGCCCAAGTTACTATAAATGCTAGAACATTGACGGCAGGATATTCATAAATGCTAGAACATTGGCCCCAAGGGTTGCAAATTGGACTCCCAAATTTGATGTTATCCCTTTTTCAACCTTGGGGCCTATACATGGCCATAAAGTTCAGCATTTATCAGTAACTTGGGGTAGATTGAAAAGTTTTTTTCTATTTCAGCCTTGACTCCTAGTGTAAAGCCCTTGAGGCTGATTTCTACTTTTGCACCAATAGGAATGCTGGATTTGGGTTGAACATTGGCCCTGACTCCTAGTGTAAAATGGGCCTAAATCAGGGCTAATGTTCATCCAAAATCAAGCATTCCTATTGATGCAAAAGTTGAAATTGGCCCCCAAGGTGCTTACAATTGGAGTCAAGGCTGAAATAGAAAAATTATTTTCAATCTGCCCCAAGCTACTAATAAATGCTGAACTTTATGAGCTTGTGTTGGCCCCAAGGCTGAAAAAAGGATACTATTGAATTTGGGAAGGCAATTTGCAACCCTTGGGACCAATGTTCCAGCATTTATTAATAACTTGGGGCCAAATAACAAGCCAAAAATGCTCAAAGTTGGCCCCAAGTTTTTTGGCCCTAACTCCTAGTGTAAAGCGGGCCTTAGGGTCGAAGACATTGGACATTGGTATATAGTCACCGCCTTTTGTACAGCTGGTATTCTGGTGTTGCCTCCTTTTTTATAAAAGTAAATCCTACCAGTTTGGTTGTCGTATTTTTTATTTTTTAGTACTTTTAATATGAGCCTGGTCTTAATATTGGGTCTAAGACTGATTTTTGGGTGGTATGCGACAGGTATTGAAACTGGGATAAAGCTAGTCTAAGACTGATATTACCTCAATCAAATCCGAGGTTGTCTTTTTGGAGTGCGCTTTCATAGAGTGCATTGGGGTTTACTATGGAAGCATTCAACATTCAAAGAAATAAAAAACACAAGAATAACTATAACAACCATCGAAGAGTATATAAATACAAAACATGTATATTCTTTGTGCATGTATTGTAAAATCATTACAAATTAATGATGAATGTGAATTCAAACCTATATAAACATGGATGAATGTCAACAAATGTGAATGAATGAAATTCATCCATGACTGTCACGCACCATTTATTTGTTCCAAAATGGGTTTCATCTATACTGAATAGTACTCATTCATTTATGTGGATGAAATCAATGCATATTAGAAAGGTAATAATTTAGATCATTAAACATGTTTCAATTTCATGCTCTAATTTAACACAAAGAAGCAAAGTTTTTTGAGGCCTAAGATTGGTTTAAACTACTTTCAAAAGGATGGTTTCATTTGATTTTTTAATGATCAAATTCTTACATGAAATATTTTCATATCTCTCTATTGGGTTCTACCATGTAGGAAAATGTGAAGATACTTGTATATTTCAGATCCCAAACAATTGGGTTTTTTAAAATTTTAAATTGCCACTTTACACTACATTTAAAAAAAACTATTGAAAGACACTTCAAAACAATGGATTGTCCTCCCTTGCCCCTGAATTCACAAGAATTTGAAGAGGGGGAGTAATGGGGGAGGAGGAGGGGGAATATAAAGGGGAGATCGGACACATAACCTGGCCCTATACTCCTCCTCTTATTGGTATGCCATGGTACGGGACCATATGAAATGTTAGCAAGGGAAAAAAGGCTTTGCTGCCCACTATCCACCACAAAATTAGAGGGTCATTGGCGATAGTTTCCACAAAATGCAAACTGTCGTTGGCGATGGTTTCCCCAGCCTAAATTAACCCTTAAATCTCACGACGATTAACTGCCCACCAACTTTTGATATTTGAGAATTTGAGAGTCCTCTATATATTACAGGGTACACATCATGCTATCTTTCTTGTCCATTTGATCTCACTATTCACATTTCTCAAGCCACACTGCCAATTTTTTCAAGCTGGGGTCCAGCAAGACCAATTCTCCAATTTTTTTCAATTTACCCATGCTACAAAACAGTGAGAATTTAGGGAGGACTTGGTCAAAAAACCAGTTTGTCACTAAAATTGTCTTTGCTTCATCATGTGTGCATGCACTCTCTATGCATCTTTGACCATTGCTTTCTTTCTCATTCAAAGCCTGTCTTGTGCACAAAAAAAATTCACCCACTTCACATGGATGCTTTCTACCTACCCATGAATGGTACTAAGAGCAAAATCCCTAAAAACTTTGAATTGTCAAGACTTCCCAAAATCAAGATTTTATTTTTTAGCTGTGCCCATATTTTGCAATTATCAATTAAGTTTCATTGTTTTCACTCCTAACGATCCAGCTTGAAGTCATCCATACTATATTAATTTGAACTTTCCAATGATTTTTAGGAAGGCTCGTATGGCTTCGTCCTTTTTTTTTCAGTGAGATTATTTTGGTCAAATGTCATCTAAGGGTTAAGATGATGAAACTTTTGGGGGATAAAAGGGCATGCTCATATTGTTAGCAAAGTGGCCCCTACCCCTTAATGGATTTAGGATTTGGTGTGGTATTGAGAATGTATGTGAAATGCGGGAAAGGGGAACAAGGTTTGTGTATTGTGGTTCATGTTTTGTGCTGTGGTTTTTGTTTGTGAGAAGGTTTTCCAAAATTTACTCAATGTCAAAAGATGTGGAATTAAAGTCGTTCTTTGGGCACATTTTATATTGTTGACCATTGTTCAATGGTTATACACACATTAGTGGGTGGATCACAATTTTTTGAGAAACAATGATGTGGGTATCTTTAATACACTATTGGGATTGATAGTTATTATTTATCCATGGATTTTGCACGATCACACATTCTTTACATCCAAATAAATGGATGCCATTCATCCATGGTTGGATAATATTCATCTATACAATATGTTCATTTATATTGGGTATTGTGTAAAATGTCTGTTTTGGAATTAATGAATGTCATCCCAAAAAAGGATAATTTTCAATGCATGGTACTATTATACTTTGACCTGTTGTTAGGGGTGCACTCTATGAAAGCGCACTCCCAATAACAATTCCCCCTCAAATCCTCACTAGGGTGGTATGGGTATCAAATTTATATTATCGCAGGTCATATCAATTTAGTAAGGTTCTTGCTATTAGTACTGATATCAGGTGCAGGCTTATATGCTAGACCAATATTGGGACCAGTGAAATGTTTTGGGCGAATTTTCTTCACTTGGTGACAAAAAGTGAAAAAAACTAACAAAATTTTGCAAACCACAAAACTTGAAAGAAAATATTGATTGGTACAAATCTAAAATGAAATAAAGTAAAAAAAAAGTTGTATAAATTACAACTTTTAATTATAGTTTGATATTGGTTTGTAAAAGTAGAACTATTACTATTTGACAGCTTGAGGGTTGTCCCACTGCATTTGCACTCAACATAAAGATTTATAGGGTTCTGATAGGAAGAGTGCATTTCAACCCACAATGTTATTTGAATTTTTTTTTGTTTTGATTGTCAAAGATGTTGGGTTTTATGTTTCATAGGAGTAAACACATGTTCTCTCATTTGTTGTTCTTGAGTTTTCAAAGCAATTAATTAATATTGTGCTCATTATAAATGGGGTTCATATTTTAGTTGATGTCACCATTGTTGATTCCGTTTGAATATATCTCATTTCACAAGTTCATTTTTTTTTAGAGAGTGGTCACAATGATTATGACCCAAGCAAAGGATTACTTGTATTGTGATTGACACTTTAAGATGTGTTTCTTTATCTTGCCATAAAAATATTTGAGTATTACAAGTTAATAAAAAAATTTAGCGATGTGCTAACATGGCATGATTAGCCATGGGTTTTGGAGGTTCTCTTTCATTAATTTTTGTGCTCATTTTATGAGCAAAGGGTGTTGGTGGCTTTACAATGAATTCAAGTTGCTTCCATCTTGAGATGATCGAACTTTTATTGTTGCCTTCTCTAAGTTAGGTGCTTTCTCAATTTTCTCACCCAACTCTTTGTTTAATTTATCTCATTGTATAGACGAAAGGGTGAAGACATAGGTTATTCATTTGCCCCCTTTAAGGGGTCCTTATTGCCCACTTGTGTGAACCCGGTTGTGAGTTTGCACTTTGGGTGTTGCCTCTTATTTCGACGGTGGTTCTCTCTTATTGTTCCTTCATTTCCCGTTTTGAATGGATGCATTTTTTTTCATAAAGTTTGGTGGGGTCTCATCATTATTATTTAAACTTCAAGATAATGAAAAAAAACATTGGATTTTGTATATATGCAACTTTAGGTGTAGGTAAAATCTTGGGGTGAAAGTAATTTCAAAATAAGGGGCATAGGAGGACACTCAGGATGAAATCACACCCACATTGGTACCAATTATCACAATGAAGACGAATGAATGAAAAACATGTTCAGTCCAATCCCACTTTTTTAAAGTAAGGATGTGCAAGGTTACCATTTCAAAGTAGGGAAGTGTGACCTTTATCTTCTTTCACTTTTTGGATTCCTTCCTCCCATTTTTATTTTCATAAAAACAAGCGGCTTCTTCCAATTAAAGAAAAAGTGATGCGCCCACTAATTTTTTTGGGTTATTTAATATAAATTTAATTTTAAAATTAAGTGTTCACTTGAGATTATAAATTTTTCTAAACATCATTTCATGTCTTTTTTGTTTTTTGCAACATTCTTCATTGAAAGAGGTAAAGTTCTCTTTCATTTTTTTATTTTTTTCTTTGTTATTGTTTTTGTTGTTTGTGTGTGCTCGTGTTTTTTATTGCAAAACCAACAACAAAAGGAAGGATGTGGGGGGCATTGTAATCCCCTTGTGTTTTTAGTTTGCAACAGTAGCATGAAGACGTGGCGTTGCGCCCCCCACCCCACCTCAATTTCTAACATAAAAATGTAACATTGCACTTTGCATGTGTTTTTTTCACAACAATGGTTGTAGCAAGAGGAAAAGGGGGTGGCATAATGCCTTTTTTTTTCTTTTCACAATAGTGGCTGCAACAACAGGGAGAAAGGGGGTGCGATGCTTTTGTGTGTTTTTTTCACAACACTAATTGTAGCAAAAAGAGGGGGGGGGGGGGGAC
>Ga0116229_10004003_pt1 | contig 24217 bp, 17 predicted proteins | sample S1TSphgellanicum_3_FD_87313 | JGI IMG/M metagenome (GOLD analysis project Ga0116229, IMG submission 87313) | Host-associated microbial communities from peat moss isolated from Minnesota, USA - S1T2_Fc - Sphagnum magellanicum MG | ecosystem: Host-associated > Plants > Peat moss > Unclassified...
AATTGAAATCAATTTTGAGTTAGGCTTCATAAAGACTTTGATTCCACAAATTAAAAAGAGAAGGAAAATTACATCCAACTAGCAATGAAGCCATATTGGCAATCATCCATATAAAGATGACTCAGCCAAATTTATTTATAAACAAATTTCAAAATATGGAACTTAAAATGTTTGCTACCTATTGGAACCTAATATAGAATGTGGTGATTTTCTTGTAGAAATTTAGAATTTTCTTCAAAGTTTGGTGATTAGAAAACCCATAAATTGTTTATTAATCACATTTTTTAAAAGAAATTCCCCAACTTGTGAGACTTTTCCACAAAAGAAAACATTGTTCATTAGGTCATTAAGCTATTTATCATTGAAAAGTTTTTCCATCTATGCTTTCAAACTTATTTTTCTGGTCTAGATTTTAAACATTTAAGACACTGAAATAAAATTTGATGAAATGATGAAGTAATTTGGTATGCTGCACAATGCATGATGGAAGATAAAGGTAATGGGTGGTGTTCATTTACAAGTTATTTGTTGGGGGCATGTTTTCATATTGAGATCAAAAGAATACTGAAATGAGATGTAATTTGGCATGAGTGTATTCTATTTTTGAAAGGTAAAAACCTTCTACTTCGTTGAGTCAAAGCAAGGCAAAAATTAAGTTAAATTTTGTTAAACTAAAAATATTCTATATTTTGGGTAGATTTTATGAAAATGTCAAAATTGAAGATTTTTTTTCTTCTACTGCTCTCAATGTATAATATTCAAAGTAATATGCCATTACATAATAATTTTGAAAACCGTTGTATAAGGAATGAAGCCCAAACAAACATTTTCAAAGTTGTCTCCATAATACATAGTTCATTTTCACTCATTAATAAGAGGTTTAAACTACTTTTCATGTTTTATTCTATATGTCAGAAACAACACAATAAACATAAAATTTACATGATAAATGTTATGAAAGTTCTAAAAAGTGAAATTTGCACATAGTATTTTTTTGTGCAAATTGACAATTATTTTGTAAAGCCACAAACTTGTGAAATGTTTTGAAAAGAATTCATGCTTCACAACCTTTCATTTTTGTTTTCAAAGAGGGTTTTTGAATTTAGAATATTGACATATATAAGTGTGTATTTATATGAAGAGATGCACCCAAATCACACGTTGCCTTTGACCCCTTTTTACCTTTGAATTTGACCCAAATTATCATCACAATTCCAACATGTTGAAATTTTCAACTATGGGCATTGTACATACACCTAAAAACATTTCATTGCTTTCTTGAAAGGAATTCACATCTTCATCAATAAAGAGGTGAAAGTTGAAAATGTGGATAGATTATTTTCACGTGGTAGTGACCGAAATAAGGTTAGATAGTGGAACCTAAATTCTATTATTCTACTCAAAACATTAGATGCAGTTGTGACATGCAAATCAACCAAATTGAAATGGAAAGAATAATAGGACCAAGTTCTTGCATATATAGACAACACAATTACAAAAATGATGAGAAATTAACAGAATGGGATCACATCAACCTTTTTAGTAACCAAATAATGGGATTCAATTGATGGCCTTAAATGATCACTAGGTTAAACTTGGTCTAATTTTGCAACACTTTGTTATGAACTAACAATCCATTATAAAAAACTCTTGATGAAAATTGACCAGACTAACACTAGAAATGTGAAAAAATTAACCATTGATCGGTTTATGTTGTTGCATCCAAAAGGACTCCAGAGACTAGTGCTAATCAATAGTCATCAAGCATCACATGAATCAATGATTCTATTTACACATGGAAATCTACCGATTTAGGAGGCTGTTGTTCAATTTTCAGTGAAAGTAGAGTAAACATGACTATATTGGAAGATGCAATTGTTCATAACTTATGTCCAAGGAATCATAATTGGCATGATCACATAGTCATTGCACAGTTGGTAGAGCAGAAGTTTGCATGATGATATTGGTGGTTTAACGTACTATGGAATGGACTCGGTAGGGTGAGACGCCATTCCATCAAGTGCTGAAAGGTTCTACCAAGGCTTTCTCAAATACTATAGAATGAACTGAGACGCTATTCCATCAGGTGGTAACAGGTCTGCCAGGGCCTCTTTCAGAGTGTAACCGTTGTTTCCCGCCATTGATTCACATCACAAGTGAATTCAGCAAAACCAAAAGTGGAAATGCATGTTTCTGGGCACAAGTGCTAAAAATTTCCAACTCTCATCATGTGACATTAGACCTTTTTCAAAAAGTATTTCCTTGTATGAACCAATTATGAAAGGATTGCTCCATTGTAGTTACCAATAAGGGAGAATATTTTGAGTGCTTGAAATTCAGTTCTAGCTCATATTTGCTGAAAACTATCTACACAAGCCTCAAATTATAGAACCTCAAAATCATACCCTGGAAATTTATAATAAGATAGATCCAAATTAACTTTGTGGCTCTTGCAACTAGTGAATTTTCATTGTGGGCTAGATTGGCCTGGTACTAGGGTTTGACAACACAAATTCATCCAGGAGGGATACACACTTTCGTGTTGCTCTAGACCATGAGTATGGATAGGCCACAGAGATGCATATAGCAAGCTTGGGTGAGGTGGTGGCCTAAGTCTACATTGACTATGAGCAATTCCCCCACTCAATGCTGATTTTGCAATAGTTTGGAGCACCTAGTTCGTGACTACCCTCGCCTCAATTCAAGACGATCACCTAAGTTTCCTACAACAGATTCACATGGAGCTCCCACCACTAGGTGGCTTGCTCATGAACCCAACCCCATGGCAAATGATCCACATTTGGACTTTGATGGCCTCATGGAGCTCAACAAGTGTAATTGGGAGTGTAAGTAGCCCCTACAATAGGCATCCTTAGTCGGGCAATAATTAAGATATTAATCTACATAATTCCCAACAAATTAGAATACACAATGAAGAGGAAGAGGTTGAAGAGTTGCTAATGCTACATAGTCCCAACCACAAACTAATACATTAGAAGGAACACTATTACAATTCATGGTTTAAAAATTATTCAAGTTGATTGCGTTATTCACCTTGATAAATGAACATGTCCATTTTGACCATAGGCATGGGGGCCTAAATGAAATTGATTAAAATGATTTATTTGATTATTTATCAAATTGAATATTCAATCTAGTTGAACAAAAAAAATGATCTCCTTGATCAAAATGATCAATGTGTTCTAAGCAAATGAGACATCCTATGTCAGTTATTTGACCAAATTAGCTATCCATCACAAACTTCCCATCTCACAATTTGATAATGAAAATCATACAAAAATCATTCTTTCATTAGTTCGTGTTTTTGGCATACAAATGTCATGCTTCTAACACACATATAATGCATATATATAAGTAGGTTGAAATATATATGCATAACACATGTTTTAATGGCATACAACAACCATGTGCAAAAAATATGAACCCATGAAATAATAGATTTTATGTGAATTTCAAACGAACCATTGAAATTAGTAAGTTTGTAATGCCTTGACAAGGTAGGTAACCTAGGTCTACTTATTTACTTATGTCTACTTACTTGAGCTCAATAGGTAAATAACTTAAGCTTATTTACTTATATAGGCCTACCTACCTTGGCTAGATATGTAGTGTAGGTTTAATTACCTTATACTTAAATCTGCCTACCTACTTATCTATCTACTATATAGGTTAAGTAGGTAAATAGGAAAATAGTTTAGGCCTATCTATTTACCTAGGCTTACATATTTACATAGCTATTATCTAGGTTAAGTAGGTAACCTAGGTTTACTTAGGTCTACATATTTTGTACCTAGGTTCATTTACCTACTTAGGCCTAAGTCTACCTACTTAACTACATACCTATACTTACCTACTTATTTCCTACCTCCTACGTACCTACCTCCAACCTAGTTTCTAATTACTCAACCTTCTTACTTACCTATGTAAATAAACATGTGAAATAAAATATTTGACAAGATCTCTCAGTTTTTGATGGTGTGCGTACTCCATTAATAAGGACTTGGTTATCATTGTTAAGATGAAAGTTCAATTCCTTGTAACCTATTTGTATGTTTAAACGGTTATGGTAGTTAAATAGGCCAAATTAATATAACTAAGTAGGTTAGGTTAAGTAGGTTAAGCTAAATAGATCATGTTAGGTTAAGTTAGGCTATTACCTATGTACTTGTTTTTTTATGACCTATGTAAACCTATTTATAATAATCCAAAAAAATAATAAGTAAAAATTCAAATAATCAAATGGTCCATTATTTACCAATCAAAATGATCAATCAAATAGTCTCTTACTCCATCAATCAACATTAACATCCCAAGTCATAATGGCAGGTCCAAATCAACTTGTGCAAATTGATAAGGCGATCTTTTTTATGCTTATCATTTTGGGTATTTTGGACTAGATTTTTTAATTAAAAAATACTTACTGTTTTAGTAGTGGAACCTTTTAGGAATAGAGTCCCAAATCTACTAATCCAATTTTTAAAGTTAGCTAACCCATCAATGGTTTCAATGGGAAAAAAAATCCAAACCCTAACATAACAAATATAACAAAAGATGTGTTTCATATCGAAAAAACCTTCAACATTTCACTTATTAAGAAGGAAAATAACCTATGCCAAACTAAAGTAATTGTTGAAGGTCCAAAAACTTCTCCCCCTTTTAAAAGTGATCAACGCAATAGTCAACATCCTTTATTTGACATATGGGGTTTCAAGAAGAATGTCTTTGAAATGACACATGCCATAGGTCAAATTCCTCTAGGCTAGCAAACTCTAAAACCATCAAGGTGCACATCCTATCTTATAATGTTCAAAGATTAAACCTTGAAAATAAGGTGCATAAGCTTAGATTTTACATTCAAAGTCTAACTACCAAGGTAGACATTTTTTTCTACAAGAACATAAGCTACTAAAAAGCAAGGCTACCATCTACGCAAGATGTTTGAAAAAAGCTCATTGGTAGATCATTAAAGTTTCCCTTAGATATGGCAATGGTTCCAATGACGAGGCATGAATCAATGAAGCATTTGCATTATCATGGACAATAGGTGGGTTAACTTAATACAATATGATATGAAATAACCTTTGAGAATCAAACTCAATGGTTAAAATTGAATGGTATGCCTAGAGGTGACTTAATATTTTTGAACATTTATGCTTTTAATGACTCACCCAACCACTACTAATTCACTATGAGAAAAAAAGGTATTTTGCAATTGGTAGAGGACATTTGCAATTCATTATATTTATATGGTGTGAGTGTTAATGGACAAGTAGCATGAATTATAAAGTTGTAACTCATCGTATATATGGTGCAAGTCATTGCAGCTCAATTGCAACTTAGTTAAAACAATTCATTTTCAACTATTACACAATTCCATTATAACTACACCCATGATGTCATCATTAATTATCATCCATGTATTAAAATCTGGCATGTGGCATTATGAAAAAAATTAGACATTAAAAGATTTGAAATATTGATCTCCATTGTCCATTATGATTGTTAATGATGGTTTGAGATTGTGACACATGGCACAATAAAAAAATTGCCCATGGTATATTAATTGTATTTTGGAAAAAATAAAAAATAAAAATATTTATTTTAGTAGCTAAGTAGGTCGTACATAACCATAAGTAGGTATGTTGGTAAGTCTTAAAACTTACATACTTACATATTTACCTAGGACCTACTTACTTACCTACATACATAGGTAGGTAGAAAAATAAAATTTATTTACTTACCTAAGTAAATAAGTAGGTAGGAAAGCACAAAACTAAATACAAAAAAAAATAACCATGAAATTTTATTTTATATTTTATGTTTTGCTTTTAGGTAAAGCTTTTTTGAGTTCATCCCACAATGGCACATGTATTTTAATGTGAGGACATAAGAGAACAAGCCTTATTTATATAGTTTGTAAAATGGGAATTGAAAACAAAGCATATGAGTTAAATCTTTTAATTGTTCATTAGTTGTAATTGAGTTGCAACTATAACATTTAAGTACTCAAAGCAAGCTAAATCCAAGGGGAGGGCTCCATTGTTTTTTGTGTTTAAACAAATTTTGAACCCCTCTTATTGGCACATATGGTGCATTAAAAATTGCCAAAAACAAAATAGAATTGAGGAAATTATGGCCCCTCAAAATAGAAAGGGTCAAAACTCAAAAAAACAAACCATCAAATGCTACAAAGGCTAGTTCCCAAACACCCACAAAATTCCTTATATGTTTTTTTGTTGTTATTATAGTTTAAAGATGATTTGTAAAACTTCAGATGGTCATTCTATAACATTTTAAATTGTTTTAAATGAATAAAAAATAAGAAAGTTATGAAGTTTGAAAATAGGAAAGGTCCAAAGAAGGGGAAAAAAAGAAAAAAAACATGTTTTTGTAAATTGGAAATCTTATTTCTCTTCTTGTTATTTTTTCATTACTCATTTTCCTTTGCATTTCAAAGATGATTTCTAGAACTTGAAGTAGCACTCCCATAACATTTTAAATCACTCAAAATGAAACACATATGATGAAAATATAAATAACTAATGAATTGTATTTTTATTAAGTTATAAGTAGTTGTATTATAGTCATAACATAGTTGAATAATAGTACTTTAGTAGTGGCGCACTAATGACCATATTGATCGTATCAATGGGAATCATAATTGAAAATTAATTGCAAATGTATCCCATAATGGATGGTGGAAATGTGCATACGTGGCATGATTACATGTATGTACACTGTACAGTAATTGTAACATAGTTGTTGCTTTAGTGACACATTTACAATAATTTTAAAGTAGTTGCCACATGCAACTACAATGAAACTTTTGAAAAAGTCAAACATGGTTGATTACATATGTGTGTATGATGTGTATAAAATAACATATAGAAGGTCCATTTTCAACTCACTTGCAACTATATTACAACTAATAGATTTTTTGAAGTGGCAATTTATTTATTCATACATTGTATTTCTAAGGGGATAGTTGCACAATAGTTGTAATACCCAAAGGATAATTGTATAACAATTATATATGAGTTGTTTTTTGAATTTTAGTTGTAGGGTAGTGTGGTTTCAACGAACATGATTTTTCATAGTGATTATGGGATTACCTAAATGAAATGTTGCCAAGAAAGTGCAATTGGTTCATTGGTGATGACATCAACGTGGTAGAGGACCCTATTGACAAATCATCTTCATGCACATGAGATTTTTTTTGAGAGAGGTTTGCCTAAAATACTTTAAAATATGCTTTTAGTCTTGGTGAACTCAAGTGCTCCTTAGGTAGTTTAAAATATTCATGGGATAACCTAAGAAAAGGAGTGGACTACTACCTTGTGTAGCTAGATAGTATCTACCTAACCTTGTCTAATGTTACAAAAACAACACACCAAGCATGCAAATATGCAATTTGCAATGATGATGTGAGATTTGATCACCACCTTCTGTCATTGGAATTAAAGGTTTGCAACTCTCTTTCCAAGAGATTTTACTAGAAAAGGAATATGTGGAACAACAATTTATTTCAATGGCAACATTACTCTTGCCTTTAAAATAAAAAAAGGGACCTAAAACAAGGATGCCCATTGACCCTTTACCTCTTTTTAATTGTTGGGGAGGTCCTAAATATCATGATTCCCAAGGTATGGCTAAGGGGGAAATAAGATAATCAAAGCTGCTAGAAGGAATGGAAGAATAGATTTTTTTTCCAATATGAAAATGACATCACATTGCTATTTTCCAATCCGAAAATGACATCACATTGCTATTTTCCAATTTGAAAATGACATCACATTGTAGCTATTAGGGGATGACAAAAATGTGGATAAGCTAGGTAATCTCCTCAAGTATTTCCTACAAATTTTTGAGTTGGACTTGAAATGGGATAAGAACTTGGCCTATTCACATGGAGTCTTGCATTTAAAACCATAGTGGTTGAGGAAATGTAGATAGAAATGGGCTATAGAAGGCGAGCTTTCAAAACTATTGGGCATTACTTCTGGATTGAATGTGGAAGTTCAAGACTTGAATTTTCTCCTCATTGATAAAATCTAGAAAAAATTAAAGTATCGAAGTATTATCCACTTGTCAATCATAGGCACTAACATTATTGTCAACTTAGTGCTTGCTTTTCTATGGTTTTTTCATCTCAATGTGGGTTAACTCGATTAAAACAATTTAGAAGTGTAATGCAATCCTTAGAAACTACCTTTGGAGTGGCCATGAACACACTACAAGATCTAAAGTATGTTATGATGATTACTGCATGAGTTGAGAGACAAGTGACTTGAGCCTCTTGGACCTTAAAAACATTTTGAATGCCTTGTTGTGCAAGTGGATTTTCATGACTTAAACTTGGAAGGTTGAACCTCAAACTTCTTTTGAAACATCACATGAACAAGTCTTACCCCTCCAAACATAAGCAATGGATCCTAAACTAATCAGTTTGATATGCTGGAAACTAGATTTTAGCTCCCTCATGCAATGCGCAGGTGCTAGTGAATGGTTGGTGCTATTCTCCAAAAGCGTGGACACAACCCTGAAGTTACTAATATGCACCTCACCTAAGTTCTTGCCTAGTATGTGTTTTGCAGGAGTTCAAATTTTCACCATTCCTCCAGACCAGCTGCAAGTCGTTGGATGTTGGCAAAGAGTTCAAGTTTCCACCTCAAGAAAAGGTCAGAATATATTTTTGTTGGTCTCTTCCATGGAAGCCTGCAAGCACTTGAATCCGACGGTGCTGGAATGATGGAACACCTTTGCTAAACTACATTGTCAAGCAAGGAAGAAAGATGTTCAATAACAAAGAGGTCTTGTGCAGAATCCATGAGAAAAATAACCAGCTAGTGGTGTGCAAGGGAAACTCCTACCAGCCCTCTGCCAATGCGCTTGACTTGGGGGTGCCAACAACACCTTGTGAGGTTGGGTCTGGTGTTCTGCTTCAAAAGAAAGAAAGAAAAAAAAAATCCCCTCATGTTCACAAGAGCTTCTAAAGTTGTTCTCGCCAACACTTATTGTCTTTCATGTGAGAGAGAGCACCTGGAATGGTGGGCAGAAATTTTTTTTCCAACCTTTATTATCTGCCCGAAATTATCAGGCACAAATTCTCAAACTGCCCGAATTTGTTTTTGAGTGTTAGGAATTTTCCAGAATGCCCTAAATTTTGGGGCATAAATGATTTTTTTTCAACATTTATTAGGTCCTTGAAGATATCGGGCAGAATGAAAATTTTCAAAATGCCCAAAGCATCAGTATTTTTCCAGAGTGCCCAAATATTTTCAGCAACAATGAATTTTTTTTCAGCTTTTTCAGTGCAGAAAACAATTCTAAAATTACTCAAATTTTTCCGAGTCCTTGAAATTTTTTCTCCCAAATCTTTTTGAGTATCAGGATTTTTCAAGTTCCCAAATTTTCAAGCAGAAATGAAAAATTTTCAACCTTTATAATCTACCCAAAATCATCAGGTAGCATAAGAATTCCCAAACTGTTGAATTCTTTTGAGAATCTTGGAAAACATTTTTCAGGAATTCCCTAGAGTGCCCAAATGTATCGGGCAACATGGAAAAAATCTCCTATGTTTCTCCAAGCTGCCCAAATGTTTTTGGGCAGTTTGGAAAACCCCTCACCATGAATGGTTTAACATAGGGTTAAATTAGCCCCATCATACTATTTCATCTATCCCCTTCTGTGAATAATATAAGAATTAGTACACCATCCTATGTAGAAGGGCATGTGCAATGCCATCATTGTGAACTAACCCCACATAATCTGTAGTTGAAGTCAAGGCTTGTTCGAAAAGATCTCACTTAAAATTTGTAATGTATTTTGGGTGGGCTTTACAAATCAGAATTTTTTTCTCAACTTGTGTGAGCAAAATTATGACTTTGATTAGGGTATTACGAATTAGAGCATGAATAATGAAAGTGCATAATTTTATTTTATTTTTTGTAATTTTTCATTTTCATTGTCCATTCTTAGCCATAAAGTGCAGTCACTTTTTTTTCCTTTTTATTTTCAAACCTCTCTTTTGTTCAAAGAATTCTTTGACAGCTCATTAGATTAATTAACGTGGATGAGATGGCACTTGCTAGGTTGTTTTTAATTTAAGATTTTTCTTTTTTGGATTTTTTTTTCTTTTCCAATTATTTAAAAATATTTTTTCATTCTCTTTAATTAATATTATTCGGTTTAATTTTTAATTTATGTATTCCATTTTAATTAATTCAAATTTTCCATAATTTCTTTTAATTTTATTTTTGTTACAATTTTCTATTTTCTATTTCAAGCTTTGAAAATACTTTTCAAAGGCAACAAATCTACAAGGCAAAACACAAAGATTTTTTTTTTTAAATTCTTGAAAGTGGCAAAATACAAAAACAATTTCAAAAGGTCAAAATTTTCAATTTGCATTCACTATGTGAAAATTAGATGCATAAAGGAAAGGATTCATAAGAAGGAAGGCTATGGATATGTTATTGATCCATATTGAAATTAGATGCACAAAGGAAAAGATTCATAAGAAGGAAGGTTATGGATCAACTCTTTCAATGTTCCATTCACCAAATCCCAAATCTCATCAAAATTATGAAAACAATTTGAAAACCCAAAACTTCTAAAGACTTACGAAACTCTTATCAAATATATGAAGAACCACAAGAACAAAAGTTAAAAGAAAAGTCTAAATCTAACTTTCAAATAAGGAACAAGACAAAATTATGTGATTAAAAAATAAGAACATAAGAACTAAAAACAAAAACATAAAATGTGCAAAACAAATGTTGAAACTTTATTTTGCTAACATATGTAAACATGAACATGGGAAAAACATGATAAGGTTTTGATGCAATATCATGCCTAAAATTAGTGTTGAATAGACTAACAAAAATAAGGGGTTCTACTTCTACTTATACCCCTTTGGGGACCTAGCTCAAGGAAGTTTCCAAGGAGGCTTCTATGTGTGCATCAAATAAATAAGCTTCTTAAAATGAACTTCATTGACTATCTTCTCTTGATTTGTAGAAGCAACAATAACACTGTAACTAGAAGAAAGAACCTTAATAAGGATGTCAAAAGAAAGACCTCGAAATGCAACAACAACAATGAAAAATTCATGAACTCGAAGTATAACAGAAACTCTTGTTGCACCATCAAACATAACACTAGAAACACCAATTCCAATATCAAAATGGTCTTCTTTAACAAAATCATTACAAACTTGCAAACAAAATCAAAACATGTATTAAGAAAGTAAACACAAAAAAAATTAAAAACATAAGAAAACAAATCACTTACCTCCTACTTGACCTACCTTGGTTTTCTCATAAGCAACCTTCTCCTCATTGAAAGCCTCTTCAAAATGTAATAATCTACTAAATCTGAACGCACTGGAAATAATTTGTTGCATAGTTTTATCACATAAGTGCTTGTCAATTTAATTATACCTACAAAACTAACAAACTGGTCACTTCAAAAAACATTATACAAATTTCAACAACAAAGTCAAAACTTGAAAAAAAACTTTAAAAAAATCTTTATAAACTTACTTGCCATATGAAATAAGGTCCCTATGGTGTGTTACTTCCATACCATACTCTAGAGATACAAATGCATCCTCCATTTGTGATTCCAACACATTGGCTTGCTTTGTTTTTCAAATTAAGGAAATCGATGATCAATTTGTCCACAATGAAACAAAGTTGATTATGAATAATAAAACTAGTCATAAACCATATTTCATTAAAAGCCTTCCACTTAAGCTTAAGATGTAAAAACAATGAATGTGGACCTGATTTTACAATAGACCACCTAGATGGATGTCGACAAACAAGCTCATTAAAAGTCTTAATCACATCAAAAATTGAGTAATCAATCGCATGCCAATGTTGATTTACAAAACAATGGTTTATGTTTATCCTTTAATTTTTGGAAATGCCTTAACAAAAATCTCAGAACAATGCCAGTAGATCAAAACAACAAACTAAACTCATCAAAATCCATAGCATATAGTTCTTAACACCTTTTTTTGAAAACATTTCACATGCAAAAGTATTTAAATTTTAAGTTTAGGGTGGATGGGGAGGTAGGTTGACACATTGTTTGTACGAGCATTTTTTGTCTCTTTTCAATAGACAACACATCTAACTTTTTGATAATTTTGTTGAGACCGGTTGTTCAAGATCACAAAGCTACTTCATTACTAACAACTTTCACATGATAATATTTCACATCTATGAAAATATTAAATGGAATAACAACATTTTACATGATTCCACAATCCATTATTATTAATTTTGCCTTATCAATTGTCCTATACCCCTTATAAAAGATTGGATACTGTAAAAATGAAAAAAAATTGAAATGCAAATAAGAAAATTCCTTCAAAACATAAAAATTAATCAGAATAATAATTAATAATTAAAAAGCCAAAAAATAATAAGGAAAAAAATTAGGTTTAGGGTTTCAAATTCAAGTCCCAAATCATAACAATTGCCACATTAAAGGTTGTAGCATGCTTTACACAGCTTGAAAAACTTGAAAACAAAAATTGAAAACAAAAAAAGCTAAAGCAAAAAAATTGTTGTGATTTTTGTGAAGGAAAGTCCTTTTGGATCTTTCAAACAAAATATAGCAAAGGCAAATAAAATGAGAATGCAAAAAAAACCAAGAAAAATCTCTACATAGTTTTAAGCTTTGGGAAAATGACATAAAAACTTAAACCCTAAAACACAAATGCAAAAATGCCAAAATCATTTAATTCAAAATAAAAGAAGGCAAAATTTTCTTGGTCAGGGGATACATGGTGCCATCTTTTTATGCAACTTGCAAAACAAAAGAAGAAAACATATCCACTAAATCCTTAACAGAAGATTCATCTTCTAAAAGATCAACAATTGATCTTGTTGTATCAAGACCATAAAAAACTTTCCATTCATCAAACATTTTTTTTTTGCCTAATGTTTAGCATGTTTGCTAACTTTCCAACCTCCTTTGTTCACATTTTCAACTTCATTTTCATGAAGATCCAAAAAATGGCTATTCAAAATAATATACTTGATAATAGAATCAAGGTTTATCCCTTCTCCAACTTTAAATAAGAAAATCATAAAATCAAAAGTAAGAATCAACTAACATGCAAGTGGACAAGAAACATTAATAAAGATAAAACACATAATAAAATTAGATGAAGAAAACACACTGACAAAAGTAGGACATAGAATAGAATCAAACATTGAAAATACAACATTAATTATAGAAGGATCAACTAAAGAACAAGGACTTGAAGGAATACCATAATCTTTAAAGTTCAAAAAAATGTAAGGGTAAAAAAAATGACTAAATAAGTTGGGATACATCTAGGAAGAAATAACTCAAGGAATTAAAACACATTTTTTATGATAGAAAAAAAATCCATAAATAACTCATCACTATAATGATAATTGACAAAGATATTATAACCATTAGTTGACCACGTTAAGTTATTGTCATTAGAAGTAGAATCGAAACATGAGGATAACTGAACATTGCATAGAATATATATATATATAGAAAGAATGTTTTTAATGAACTTGGTCATGTTGCAATCGCACAAACACTTGTGTCATAGAAATTAACACTAAAATTGATCTCCAAACTTTACCAAAAAAAAAAAAAAAAAATAAAAGTAAATTAAAAAAAAAAAACAAAAAAAAAAAAACTAAAAAACTTGCAAAAAAAATTAAAAACATAAAAATTAAAAAACAATAATAAGGTAAAAATCCTTTAAGGTGTACCACATAAGACAAAAAGGGCTTAATCCTTATTGTAGTCTTGTTTTACCCTATATTTTGATCCCCATAAAAAGTAATGAATCAAAATTTATCAAAAATCTTAGAAGGACTATATTTTAGACCATTATAATTCTAGATTCCATCATAATCATCCATAAATGTGTCTTTACATGGTCAAAAAGGACTAGGTAAAAAAGACAAAAAAAAGGTGATGTGTGACAAGATTTTGGTACACCTGAAAGAATTTGCAATTAACACAAGTTACACAAAAAAAATCAAAATTGGTGATGTAAAAGTAGATGTTATAATGAAAAGAAGATGACGCACAAAAAAAGATGCGAGACAAAGAGACAATGCAAATGACAACAAAAGATGAGCAAACCCAAATGACCTTAGCAACCTACACATTCAAAACCACATGCATCGTGAAATCCACTTTTGCCAAAAAAAATGGAAACCATGCAATCCATTTTCGGCAAAAACAAAAGGATAGACCACATCATATTTCACCTTTTCCACAAAACAATGCAAGTCATGGGATGATCAAATCAAAATTATATTTGATGGTCGGAAAATGATGATGCACAAAGATCATTGGACCTTATGATTTGGAAAAAAAATGATGATTTACATAAGAGGAATTGGTGATGTAACCTACAAAAGTACCCACAAGAACAACTATAATGTAAAAGAAGAGGTGATAAACAACCGAAATGAGAAAACCCAAATGACCTCGATGCTTTAAAAATTTGAAAAAAGACGACTACAAAAACCCTTTGAAATGTAAGGAAGTAACAAAAAGACTTCACATAACAAAAAATAGAAACAACAATAACTACAAAGAATGAGCAAACCCAAATGACCTCAACATACTCAAAACCACCTACATCATGGGATTGAAAATGGATCCCAATGGAATGGACAATGTTTTAGATTAGAAAAATTGGTGATGCAACTTGTAGAATCAATCACAAAACATGAGAAGCTATAATGTAGAAGAAGAAATGATGGACAACGAAATGAAAAAACTCAAATGACCTCAGTATCTTACAAACTCATGAGGAAACAACATCAACAAAAACCCTTTGAAGCATGAAATGTAGCAAAATAACACACATACTAATAAAACATAGACCACACAACGAGAAAAATGTGATAGAAAAAGACTATAAATGACAATAAAAAATGAGCAAACCCAAATGAGCTCAATAGCCTATACACCTTGCATAGTGTGAACAACTTTTGGCAAAAAGAAACAAACCTTACGAAATCCATTTTTTATGAAAGCAAAAAGATAGACTAGATTATACTTTATGCTTTTGGTAAAATAATGTAAACCATTGGATGATCAAACTAACATTATATCTGATGGTGGAAAAATGACAATGTACAAATGTCATTGGATTTTATGATCTCCAAAAAGTAAACGACACTTTACATAGGTGTAGAGCCTGCATATGGGACCTTCCATATTTTCGACTTCAACCTTCGACCTAATGACCTTGGGTGGGGTCTCAAATCTAGAATGTCCCATACATATGCCTTTTTCCTATACTAAAGTTTCTTAGTTTTCATTCACATCAACTCTATTCTTTGAAAAAAAATGTGAGAGTTTATTAAATGTTTTAATGTCCTTTCCTTACTTTCAATAAGAAACGTTTATAAATACTATCCTTTTTTAGTGTTGAATAAAAACATTTACTAGTGATGGAGTCAAGTGAAGATTCTTCCCACTTAACCTAGTTGCAAAACTGACAATTCTAAAGAGGGAATCAATAGATCTAGGAGGACAAGATGATGGTAGCACTAGCAACAAGGGCAAAGTAACACTGATGAACTTTTTTTTTTTTTTTTTTTGGGTAAGGGTAGCAATGTGGACTAATGCCGGTTGGTTTCTTTGCAGACAAGGGCAAGGGGAGACACCATGACAAAAATAAAAACATAAAAAATTAGGTTGGAACTAAAGAGGAATGACTAAAGAGCAACACAACGCTTTTGTCGTTGTTTTCCTAAATAGTAGTAAATATTGGCAACTCTTCTTTCCTTCTACATGCAAAAAAAAATAGCAAAGAATAAGGAATTTTTTTTTGGGTCTTGAACATTTAAGTTATACTATACAAGGTTTTATCACCATGATTTTGAATGAATTCCGAAAAAAGGAGATGGTAACTTTAGTGTGGTTGGTTTTCCACGAATGATAGTAATGGTGATGGTAGTAGTATATAACCACTCCAGTGGACTGGGTTTATTCTCAAATGTTTTTCCATGAAGGTAACCAGTTCACTCAAGCAGTTTTTATTTTTATTTTTAAAAACTTTTGAGTGGTGTTGTTTGTTTCAAGTCCTATAGTACAAGAGACAAGGAGTGAGGGTTATGATATTTTGGTATTAAAAAGTATAGGTTGTTTTGAACCTCATACAATAGTGATGTTGGCATCCAAAACTATGGTGCAATTAAGGTTTGGCATTAACATTTCACCTTAGTAAGGGAACCCTAGGTAGTTTTCTACCTTTTTGTTTTTGACTTGTTTAGTTTTCATGTGGTTGGTTCCTTCAATTTAGGATTGCTTTGTAGTAATAGGTAGTCTTTCAAAAGTGGGGCTTGTGCCCCTGATAAACCCCTTTCCTCATGGGCACCCCAAACGTTCCATATTATTTAGTTCATCATGTTTCATCGAACCTTGTAATTCCCATCACCCATTTGCCTTTTCATGCGTCACCATAGACCTTTTTTCCCACCCACCTCTTATGTAAACCAAAAACCACACACTTGCCCCCCCCATTATTTTAAGAAACCATGTAACACCTATTAGTTTCCCTTATTGGCCCTTAACTTTTTGTGCGAATGTGATGTCCCAACTTGACATTTTGCCATTGAACCCCTTTGATAATGCGCATGGAGGACCTTTTCCTCCCATTATATTAGCCCCTACACACTCATGATTAGACCCCCCAAGCTACCCCCATTTTCCCAACATGTTCACAACCTTCACCTAAAGCCTCTTGCCCCACCTATGGGTGTCAACTTATCATTCGAAGGTCAGCCCATCACCAACGTTCTTGGTAGGCATCCAATTCATCCAATCCAAACCCCTATGACCATCCTAATTCAATACCTTCCCTTGCTCCCACCATGCCTACATCAGCATAGGCATGTGCTTTGACATTGGATATCTTTGGGTCCTTCCATTTGGGCTTTCATCAATTCGATTAACAACCACATCCCTATTTTTTTTGGCATGATATACAAGTAACATTTCGTTTTCCATTAGATAAGTTAACACTAGACCCCTATGATGTGGCTACTTGGCATCTGTTTCTCTTATTACCCCAATGGTGTTTTACTTTGCCCCCTTATGTGGGGCAACAAGGCATAGGGAAATGTAGATCCAACTCAAACATTTTTTAGTAAGTGACTAAAAAAACTTACAAAAGGAATTTTTTTTATGTGTCCAAGCTTTGGGCAAGTTTGAATTCAATGTTTCTTCCTCAACATAATCTTCTAATTCATAAACACCTTCTCCATAGTTTAGTCCTTGGACATGTAAGGGAATACTCTTGAACAACTCACACTTTGGCACCATAATTTTTTGCATTCACATCTTTTAACACCACCTTAGTTATTTCTGCTTTACATCCTCACATTATAAAAAAAATTCAAATATATGATTGAGTTTATGATTGGTATTCCAATTATAAAAAACAAAAATGATTAATGGCCCTAAAATCATTACGAATGAATCATTGAAGACAATAGTTGTTTAGGACATGATGTGGCACAACAATGTGTTAATGATGTGACACATTTCATTCATTAGTCATAAAGGACATATGTGAAATCAGTAGTCACAATTTAGTCATTATGTAATTGTTTATTATTATTATAAATTATAATAATTGATATTATTATAATGTAAATAATAAACAATATTTTATTTCCATTATTTTTTATTTCATTATTTCATCCTATCAATTGTTGACACATGTCACCACCTAAGCTAGGTTTTAAATTAGTTTCAATGGTTAAATATACCACCTAATCTACTTAAATAGGCACCTAACCTAGGTAGCCTAATTAGGTATGGAATATTTGGTCAATATTCCATCGTTGACCACAACAATGTCATTTATGAAGTTTGATGTTTGGACCCCAAGGATGGAATTAAATTCTTTTACCACCAAGCCACCTCATTTATTGTGTACGCAATCTAATGTTTATTTTATTTAGACCATACTTCATTTAAACATTACACAAAACTTCAAATTTGATGATTCATATCTTATTCAAATATTTAAATTATAAATTAAAATATTAACTAATATTAAATATTGAATAATTTTCTAAAATTATAAAATTTATTCAATTTTACACATATACTTTAATACAATCATGTAATATTTATTTATATACATATAGTATATAAAGTTTTACTTAAATTGATGATAAAAATTTAATGTAAAAATAAATTATATATTTACCACATCTTACATTTCTATTTGATTTTAAAATTATAATCTAAAAAATTATTTTTAGTATATTTGAAATGATTTTATCTTAGTCACATTTTCATATGATATTTTGGACATTTATGTCATTTTGTCATCAATCATGGATGCCATATGGATGAAAACTTATAATGAAAAAATGACATCATCTTTCCTATTACCACATCATCATTTACTAATCAAATGCACCACTAATATATGACTATAATATTTTAAATGTAAGATTTAAAGTAATATTTTATTATTATAGTCAATTCCTAATCATTTAGGACATTTAATCATTGATTTTTCAGTTGCAAAAGACAAGATTTCTTCTAATGTCAATTAGATGGCTTTTACCTAATTTTTTTAGAAAATTATGAATCAGACCAGGACCTTGAGCTTTCATCTAACTTTTTCAAGTTAGCATTCCAACACATGTCGCATTTATCTACAAATGACCCTTTTGGGATGATTTTTGAACACTTTTGAAACTATTTTCACCCAAAAGATTTTACAAGTGGGTTTTTATAATTGTTTCAACTTTAATTTCATATTGTACAAGGTCACATCCCATGTTGAATTACACATATGCTTGGAGTGGCCCCACTTTTGAGCCATGACTAAACCCTGAAGTGGAGTTTGTCCCATTTTCGTGGGGGAAACATTGTATCGACTCACAATCCATGCTTTATGGCTTCAATTTTGTGATGCCTTTGCAACACATTTTTCGCCAAACTATTTCGAAGTTGCAACCAAAGGTGGATGTGAAGTTGTAATCTATGGCATCAGGCGCATCTTGGACCTTCACTTTAACTAGGTTTTTTTTTAATTGGACATGGTGAATACCTTCAATTTGGTGTTTAGAGGAGTCACATTTCAAGAATTTCATGTAGCAGGTGAGGACATCATAAATTCATCCCTTTTGTTCATGCATTTGAGTTTCCTTTATTTTATAGTCACCATAATCATGAAGGTGAGGTCATAATCATCCCATCTACCATGGGAAGCCATCAAGGTGATCCCTTTGGAAGGGCACTATTTGTTTTAGTTCATTTTAAAACTCTATAATTTATAGCCAACCATTTCCCCTTTTGTTTATTTCCATCTATATAGATGACACTCACATCATAAGGCCCCCTCAATTGTATCATCTAGGTATGAAATTTCTAGATTATACTTCACGTGATAAATTTTTCTATCTAACTTCATAAATATGCAGCAGTGCCGTTCTAATTTGTTGCCTGATTTTGACACCCCATCTTTGTTTAACACCCCATGAAAAGGAATTAAAATCTTGGGGGTTCCATTGGGTATTTCATCCTTCGCATCAAATTTCATTAAATATGTTTTATTAAAGGATGTTCGGCATGTTGATCTTTTTCTTAAAATGGGTGATGTTCAAGTAACCTTTGGAATTCTAATTCATTACTTCATGCAATAACCATCATATCTATTATGATGCACACCTCCATCTTCCACTTTCATAGAGTCCTTTGTTTCCTTCGATTCCTCCCTCCTTCAAGTGTTTGGGCGCCTTTTGGGTCTAAGATCCTTTGATAGCTTAGAAAGACTTCTAACTCGTAATTAAGCCTTTCTTTCAATAGCTTTTGGAGGCATTGGTCTCATACCAACAACTACCATCACCCCAACAACCTATTTAGGGAGTTGGGTTTTTATAGTTTCCATCATAACTACTAGGTTTATGGTCAATCAACATCCATTATTTCTTGAAGCCTTAAAACAAATTGACAACAACACCTTCCCTTTCTAACAACACCTCAAAGTGGTTTGTAATCTTCTACCACCCCCATCATGCAAATGTTTTTCTCCTTTTGAACAACTTATCAAATAACAAATGATTCAACTTTAGAATTCCATCTTGGAGCGGTTGCACCATCATACCCTTTTCAACATGTTTTTTGACAAGAAATTTGAGACACATCATGCTTGAAATTATCATCTTTCGACCCTAAGTGGGCACTTGACTTCCAATTCGATTAGCTTTCCCAACCTTTCAATTATCTTCCCCATTTTTCTCCACAGTTCTCCGAATGTGACTTGGATTACCATTTCCTTCAATTGCAAGTATCCCTCGATGTGTGTGCACACATCCTATTGATACTACATGTGTCCACCTTTTATGTCGTGCCCATGGTAATGAATGCACATGAACCCATGATGCAGTTCATGACACTTTTGTTACCATTACACAAGATCTCAGCTTCCATGCGGGATGAGAACAATTACACACATTTCTTTCAACCACATTCCACTTCTATCAACATTATGTTCACCAAAGATGGAATTTGCATCCTAGCCGACATTGTCATTGCAAACTCAACACAAGCGGATTTACTTCGTTGATCATGCATAATTGAAAGATTTGTTGCCTTCGAAGCAACTCAAGCCAACGAAAGGAGGTATCACAATCAATACCCCATTGACCATTTCTTCCTTTGAGTAATTGAGGTGTTTGGATGTCTAACAAACAAACTGATGTGTTCTTACATGATTATGCCAATGCCATGTGGAACATCAAAAGGCTAGAGGGCCCTCCTCTTTTTATCTTGGTTACTTTTCTCTGTCAAAAAATTCAATTACATTGTAAAGAATACAAGCATCTTCCATCTTAAGTCAAGCTATAATGGTACATATAACTACTTCCCGACTTTCACCCCTTCAAAATGCACCCCCCATCACCATGGCTAACTTCTTACAAGCGGTCGGTTGTTGAGAGGGAGAGGTTTTGACATCTAGTTTATGTTAGTTTCATGTCCTATAGATTAATCCTTTTCATTTTTCTTTTTCCCTTGTACATTTTCTGGATTTTTGATGTATTTCTTAATAAAGTATTGCAAGGTTAACACAAGAACATTTACACTATCCTTTTTGGCTTGACTTAAGTCCTTGCTTCTTCCTAGTGATTTTTTTATGTTCACCCTTTCATATTTACATTGTGTAAACACCAAACAAGGTTGCACAAAAGTACACAACCCACCTTTGAGTCATGCTTCAAGATGTGGGTCCCCTATTTTCACACAACCTTGCTCTCAATTTTATCTTACACATTTGATTTGAAACCAGGTTTTGTTGAAATCGTCATTGGAACCTAATTGGATAAATGGTTGCTCTTCAAAATTGAATTCAAACTTGAACAAGAAGTGTCGTCCCATTTTAAACAGGTTCAAGTTTTTGAATTAGATAAGTATAATTTTTACAAAAGAAAGAAAGATGAACCCTAATTTTAATTTTAGACAAGTTATTGCATTGAATTCATTGCATATAATTAATACTACAAAATCTCTATTTTGAACTGTGTGCATTAATTGAACAAATTAATATTATTCAAAAAACAAGTTTAGTTATGTGTAACAAATATGAAACAGGACCTATTTAAACCTGAATTGATTTTAAACTATTTGTGAAGATGATGGAATTAAATAGTTTTAGAAATCCAAAATTCTGGTCTCAAGTCTCAACACCAGATTGGAGGTTCAGTGTCAATAAAACCCTAACTAAACCATACTAACTTACCTCATTTTTACTCGAACTTCTGAAATTCGGAACACCTAAGATGGGGGTGTATTGAGCCTTCCACATTTCACAAGTTTCAGTTTTCTGATTCATGTATCCAAAGTGGAGCTATAATAGAAGAAAAGGTTGTCACCAGTGTTGTCTGGTTCTTACTTTTCAAGAGAACCTCCAGTCCTTCTCTTCACTTTCATTGAAAGAACCCTGATTCGGGTTCAAGGATTTTTTTAAAAAAAATTGATAGAACCTCCAGTCCCGTTCCAGACCAATTAATTCTTCACATTTTAAGACTCCCAGTTTTGGATTTTTCAAAACAAAAATCTTAAAAGTCTGCCTCCAAACCAAAGCTGATTCTACTTACCTATCCATAGCCCAAAACTGAATTTCTAAAAATTACTAACATTATACAACAAATAAAAAGTGACCACCCATATCGACTACATGTTCAATCCAGAAAAATTTTAAATTAATTTTAAATTAAAAATTTTTTTTTTTGAAGAACTGGAACCTGTATATGATGAGTTTTGGGGCCAATTTCGATTTTGTGTGTCCTTTTTACTTAAAAGCTGGTTCTTGATTTTCAGTTCTTGACTATTGTTGGTTACAATTTTGGTTTTTTTCTTTTTTAAAATTTTTTTTTTAAAGCTGACAGTTTATGTACTTGATAACCAACCCAATAAGCATTCCTGGAATCAGACAACCCATGTGGGCATGAGTATGAGAGTGAGTGTGTGTCCATAAGTGTGTACTCACTCATTGGAAAATACATAGAAACAAATTCCATTTGCCTAGTAGTTAATGAAATGAGTACAATTGTTGATATTTGTATCTTTGAGCTTTTGTATCCACACACTAAAAGAATTGGTTTTCAATGTCTTTTTACATTAGAAAAAAAGCCTGGGAATGTAACTTTAAAATGTTGTCCACATATGTTTGGTTGCCAGGTCTTCTCTCCAAGAGCAATTGCAAGGATGCACTGTACTTTGAGGCGGTATTTTGTATTATCATTTTCAAATGTAATGTTAATGTTTGTTTCTCCCCAACCCATAAACAGTAAAATATTGGATCAGTAAAATATACATTGAAGGAGCATTTTTTACACATTCATATAAATCATTGTGATCAGCTACTAGTCAATACATGATAATCACTGTTTTTGTTAAAATTTTCAAACCTTCACTATTTGATGAGAGCTCAAGGTTCTCATTTTCATAGTAACGCAATGCTTACATCATCCAAATTTTGAATAGCATGTCATTTTACTTGTTGCCTTGGACTCTCGAGATGCTCCAACAAAAGTCCTTCACGCCAAAAGAGCCCTTTGTCTTTAAACAACTCTCTTATAAATAGTGAGGTTTTTCACATTTCCCAAATAATCATCACTTGCAGTCCAAACTCAACCTACAGTGAGCTTGACCAATTTTTCTTCTTTTCTGGGTTCTTGTCGACAGGTAAATAGTCGTCTCTCTCTATTTCTTTTTTTTGTGAACTTTGATTAAAGTGCTTAAAATGTTCCTTGATTCCCATGAAAGTATTTGCTTATGTTAGAGCATCTCCAGCAGTCCTCAGTATGCGACCCTGCAACGAAAAAAGTTTTACATCCACGTTTAGTGATTTACCGTTTTGCAATCCCACCCGTAAAACTAAAACTGGGACATCAAATAGGTGGGGGACTACTAATAGCAAACCATGGGGACCAATTATTATGATAAGCCAATCAAAAACACTAGGTAGCAGTCAGATCATATTTATTACACTCTTTTCTGTAGGTGCACAGTGTTGTGTTGCTGTGCCATTTAGCAGCAACCACAAACTGTGCAACTATGCTGAGCCACAACCATTTTCCCAACCCAAACCAGCAATATCTTTTACTTTTCTTCATCCAATTTTAATGTGCAAGATCACATACTGAGCACAGCTGGAGATGCTCTCACGTTACTCCTTGCAAAAGCCCGTACTCAAGATGGGAAATTGGACAAATGAGATCACCCCCACAAGAGATGCGAACTTATCCACAAGTCTACCAAAGTTTTGAAAATATACATTTGTCATAGGTCATTCGAATTCTACAATTGCTTTCCCATCTTGATGCTACCATTTTTGGCCATGAGGCTTGGTACTTTGTGATCTCACTAGAAGATCCCATTCTCATAAAGCACTCTGACAAATTTCCTAGTATAATTGGAAGGCACCCAATATCTGGGAATATCCCACCTTCTCATTAAGAGTAGGAAGATCTTACGCCTATAAGTGGCTCCATGATTAAGATTAAGGAGAAGGTGTAATGTCCTTCCTCTTGATTTTCAAATGTTTGAAGTAAGTAAACCTTGAGGAAGATGGAGTTCCCAAAATAACCACTCCCCAAAGCAGAGCTGAGGGTGGTTCTTTTGGGAACACCTCTCTCTCTCTCTC
>Ga0116229_10004006_pt1 | contig 24214 bp, 23 predicted proteins | sample S1TSphgellanicum_3_FD_87313 | JGI IMG/M metagenome (GOLD analysis project Ga0116229, IMG submission 87313) | Host-associated microbial communities from peat moss isolated from Minnesota, USA - S1T2_Fc - Sphagnum magellanicum MG | ecosystem: Host-associated > Plants > Peat moss > Unclassified...
AAGGGAAAAAGGGGTAAGGGGAGGGAGGGGGGGTGGGGGGGGTGGGGGGGGGGGGGGGAGGATTGATGGAGTTGTGATGATAAAAATCAATGCGATGATAACATTTGAACTTAGGTACCTTAGATGTTGGATGTGAACATCATCCATTATGATGAACATAATACTAATGATTTGGTCGAGTTGAGGTTGGCATTGGAAAATGAATTTGAATATCATGATAATGAAATATTTAGAAAAGGGTTCAAGGGGTCCAAAAATGCAATAAAAGGTTTTTGAAGGGAAAAAGAAATAGGAAAGTTTTTTTATTGCAAAAGGTAACTATGTGTCTTATGAACATTCAACTTGACCACTGGGAAATGTTGAAAGTGTAGTAGGCTACTCCTACTCCCAAAATGAAGGCAAGACAAATGTCTTAAAGTTGTTACAAGGTTATCAATGTGTCACATGTGGGTCAAACACATAAAAAAAACCCAACTAGTAATTAGTTCACTTTGATTGTTTCTTTGTTTCACTCTTGTTTTTAGTTTTTTTAGTTTTTGTTGTCTAGATGTACCTTAAGTTGTTATTCCAATTGTAAACAACTAAACCCTAAATCCTTTGACTAAATACTTGCATGAACTTTTTATTCATTTTTTTGCCATGACAAAAAAAAAATGCAACACCACTTCAGACTTACAAAGTTAACAATAAAACAAATTCTAAAGGTTAAAATAAAAAATGGATCCTCAAGAATATTCAAATTGATCCTTCTCCATATGTTTGGTAAATTTTACCTTTGTAATTCAATTTGTTTAAAATTATTTTGGGAACATTTTTTTTATGTACATGTTTTAAGAATACACTATTGATTTAAAGGTTTGAGAATTTTTTTTGAACCCCCTAATTGGCACCTAAGTAAGTTCCCTCGAAACCTTAGCACCTAAGTAAGTTCCTTCGAAACCTTAACACCATGTTTTGTAGCTTAACTATGTTCATTATGTTGTCACTAGTGGTCATGTTTACTAATGTGGCTTGTGTTGTTGGCCCAAGTGTTACCATGTCTTCAATTCATTTTTCCTTCCAAAACCTAGTTTTTTGGAATTTATTTGAATTTTAAGGGGTAGAAATCACTTTTAAATCAATTTTTCCCACATGTTGAATCAATGTTTCTTTTTTCAAATTCTTCAAGTAGGTGCATTGGTTAGGATCCTTAGCATTAATCAGTAGTAAATGGCAACTTTCTTGGTGGACTACTAGATTTTTTTTGGAATTTTGCCTAGTTTTGGCAACCTACATGAACACACAGTCTAAATCTGGCGACTTCTAAGATTTTTTTGTCAAGATATGGCAATTTTTTAAAAAATCTCAAAAATCCCTTTGTTGGATTCGCTAGCCCTTTTTATTTGTCACCAAGTTGCGAAAATTCACCAAAAAAAAAACATTGTTCTAAATCCAAATCTTACCAAATAAATTTCATTAAATCCTACTCATCAAGATCTTTCCAACAACATCAAAGGCACATTCCAATTCCTCTAAAATTTTCAACTACAATTTAATTTAATTTTCAATGAAAAAATCATTTAATATTCAAGAACTTTTGTTATGCAAGTCCAAATGCCATGAAACCAAGCCCATGCACCCCTCCTCTTTGAGAGCCTTCCAAAGAAATAAAGAACACAATCTGAGGCATTTCGACTCAATGGATTTCATTGGTACAAAACAAAACAAACTATTTTGTTTCATAGATAGATGTGTAATATATGTTCTATGCTGATCTAAAACAAAAATTTTAAGGCTCAAAGAAAAGGTGATCATTGAATACTTGGATTGCACTTTCAAGTTACCAAGTATACCATATTGACTTATGTAGTTTGAAGGAAAATTGGTATTTTAAATTCATTTATTATATGTTGTCATTGGTGATCACAATTTTTATGTGTATACGTTCTAAGTTGACCATGAAATCCGCTTCAACCACCTTCACAAATTATTTTGATTACCCATGGTGTTGTGTAATATATATTGAGCTTCAAAACATTTGGTGTGTGTTGGCAAGGGTGTCAAAAATCAACATGACCACCTAAAGCTAGAAAAACCTACAAGGAAGATTATTGCCCCAAAGGGAAACATTAATGAACATGTAACTATACGATTACATGTGGTAAACATGCCAAAAAAAATTCAAAGTTGAATTCCATTTCCTTCATTATTCAATTTACTATAATCATTTTCATTGTGGACATGAACAAGAAGGTAAGGAAAAAAGATGAAGATAGGAATCAAACCATTATCTACATGAATAATAAGATTGCACTCATCTTCAAACACATGGTTGCACACTTTTGACCTTAAAGGCATTTGCTCATAGTTAAAAGGATAAGATCTTGATCAAGTTTTTGCTAGTTCATTTCTCCACTTTCACCCCACTTTGAAAACAACCCTAAGATTGTTTGAAGAAAAAAATATAAAATATAATCTCATATGCCATATTTGTATGCATTTTTTGTCCTTATAGTTTCACATGCAACATGGTGTTGCCCTATTCAATCCAAAGAATGTATGGCAAAAAGTTGCAACTAGAAGAATTAATGGCCTTTAGGGTAGAGATAAGTTCCATTGTATGCCAACAAAGGAATTATTATTTAAAGTAAACATACAAGATGTTTATATTTATAATCATCCCCTTGTGTTCCCTGATGATGTCACTAAATAAATGACATTGGGAGATGTGATTGGAATCTATGCATTATGGCATTAGAAACATTTGATAACATAATAGGATGTTATTAAATATGTGGTGGACACAAATGACATGTATATATAACTAAACTTTCAAGATGGAATTTTTGGTTATGAGTTATTGTATTCAAGATTTGTTGTGGAATTAATGGTGTGCAAATTACATTTGTATTTGGATGGTTTTGTCTTATTCTTGTTTTGAGTGTATAGAATTCAAAATGTGCAATTTGGTCCATGTCTTGAATTGTGTGATTATATTTGAAACATTCGATAAGTAGTTAATACTAAAAACATCTACACAGAAATCAGATTTTTCCAAATGTCCATTACACACATGGAAGATGTTTGAACAACTAAATTAAATTAAACAACTACATGTACAACTAAAAAAATGACCATAGGAAAATAATAAGTACAACTAACAACACGTCGCTAGTTTAGTTACATCAACAATTATGATTATTGTGAATAGTCTAAGCCATGTCACCAATGTAGTTGTATGAATGACTTTGCCACATCACTAATTTAATCTTATGAACAAATATGCCACATCACTAGAGTAGTCGTATGACCAATTACAATAACAATTACAAAACTACTAATGTGACAAATTCAATAGTCATATATGTATCTCCTAAACCTAGTTAAATTAAAGCCACATCAAATTCCAATTCATCTTTTTAATTGCCACATCAACATGCCTTTCCTACTAATAAGTTGAATCACTTCCTATTATGCCAACTAAATTCCACATGGACATAAATTTTCCAAAACAATTTAGTTTTATTAAATTCCACATAATGTCCATAATAACAAGGTATCCATTTCAACTTGTTTGACACAACTAGAATAATCATTTAAATCTTAAATGACTAAATATTTAGTTGTAAGCCTAATTTTTTTTTTCAATATTCTATTAGTGTATGCTCATATCTTAGAAGGTGAGAACACACTAAGGGGGGGGGCCACTTTGGGCAATGTTTTGGTTTTTTTGGGGGGTACATTTTGTATTATTTTGGGGGTAGTTTTTCTTTAATTTCATCTAGTGTTTTAATAAACATATAAAATGGATTTTGATACAAAGGCCTTCAACATAAGTTTTGTCATCTTTCAAATGAAAATTAGTTTTCAATAAATTTTTTTTTCAACACATTTATGCTTGTTTGAATGAAAAACTTGTCCATATGTTTTTTGTGAAATCACATGAGTCAAAATTTTCAACTATAATTGAAATGGTACAATCAAATCGTATACAATATATAACTAAGTATCTCATCAAGTTTTGCAACTATTTGAATCATTTTTAGAATATTTAAATGTTGTAGTATATTGTTACATGTTTTATTTTTTTCACAAATATATTTCTTAATCATTTAATAATATTTGAAAATCTTAGTTTCCTTTGACAATTGCATGATTTAACAATTCATGAACTACTTTATTTTGAGTATAATTTATGAAAATCTTTTTGAATTATGACTTGGTGAAAGTTGAACATTGCATAGTTTTGAAAAATCATATTTGTTACGACATTTTTTGGCCATTGTGGTGTGTTTTCAACTTTGATGAAATCAATGATAGCTCTAATGTAGTAATTGATGACACTAACCAATGGGGTGAAAATGGGTATGTCACATAGTTGTTGAACATAGTAACTATAGTTGAATTTGTTGGAATATGGAATGATTTCAATGTCCAAGCTAAACAACCAATCTTAAAATACTATGTGTAAATGCCCAATAATCCTACTACTTCACAAGAAACAAGGCAAACAAAAGATTATTAGTGATCCAATAGATGATTTAGTTGATGGACCTATAGGTGAAGTGAAGTGCTACCATAATTGTGTCCCATATTGTTTTATTTCTTACAAATCTTTTGTCACTACCACATTTACATGTAACAAAAACAAAGGATGGAGAACCATTAGTAAACTATAGTCAATCACAATATGTAATCACATTTAATGAATATGGCTATATATTTTACAATAGAATGCCATGGAAAAAGAGGTTACCAAAGAAATTAAAAAAAAAGAAAAAGGGGGAAAATATGAAAGTTAAACGTGTCATTAATTCCCTCACCACAATTAAGAAAACAACTCAAAGATAAATGTGCAAGAACAAATTTCAATTTAACATAATGTGCAACTGTAATTTGAAAATCAAAGAATAAATTCCAAGCCAATACTTCATTGCAAGTTTTCAAGTCCATCTTCTATTGTGTAAAGGTGTGAACTTTGGCTTTACATTAGAAAGTCGAAAATAGGGAGATGATGAAAGCGAGGGCAAGAACAAAGGTGAGAATGCTATCAAAGAAAAATGTTGTAACAAACTTATAACTACTAACTACTAGTAGAAATCTTCAAATATATGATTGATAATTAGTATTCTAATCATAAAGGACAAAAATGACTAATAACCCTAAAGTTATCATGGACAAGTTGTTTAGGACATGATGTGGTACAATGATGTGGCAAATATCATCCATTAGTCATAAAGGACAGATGTGAAGTCATTAATGATAGTTTAATTACTAATTACTATTATAATATATATTTTATTTTAGCTATTTTTAATTTCATTAATTTTCATCCTATTGCTTACACATGTCACCACTTAACCTAGGTAGTTTAGGTAGGTACGAAATATTCGGTCAATATTCCAATGTTGACCATAATGCATGTCATTTGTGAAGTTTGATCTTTAGACCTCAAGGATGGAATTCAACTCTTTTACCACCAAGCTACCCCATTTGTTGTGCAAATAATCTAATGGTTATTCTATTTAAACCATACTTCATTCAAACATTACATAAAACTTCAAATTTAATGATTCATATTTTATTGATAATTTGTCCAAATGAAAATTTTAAAATTTATTCATAAATTTTCTTCAACAATGTACACAGTTATATAATTTAGTTTTAATAATGTAAAATCAGTTTGAAAGAAACTTATTTGAATTTTGTTATTAAATAACATTTCAATGACCATACTTTGGAAAATTTAAATTCAAACACATGATTTGTAAATGAAAAAACCTTTATGGCTAATACATGAATAAATAAATATATCTTTCATATCTTGAACCTTCATTTGGTTTGGGAATTTAAATTATGCAATTTTTCTTCCAATATATCATAATTTTACAAATAACTTCTAATTTAGATGTATGAATAAATATAATTTATCCACATAAAATATTTATTAATGGATCATAAATCACACACACACACACACACACACATACATTTTATATTAATCATATGAAATATGAGGTATAAATTTAATCTAAATATTTTAATTTAATTTGAAGATTAATTAATTAATATTAGAATATTAAATAATTTTCTGAATTGTAATTTTAATTAATTTTTACACATATGATCTAATATAATTGTTTAATAATATAATTTTATTTTTTATATAGTTTTAAAATTTTAAATATATGATAAAAGTTTAATGTACAAATAAATAATATATTTTCCACATCTTACACTTCTATGACTACAACTTTTTTGACATAGGATTTTAAGTAATATCTTATGACTACAATCAATTACATAGTTGTTTAAAACATTTAGTCTTAGAATTTCTTGGTTGCAAAAGACATAATTCCTTCTAGTAAAGAATAACCAACTATAGAAAGAGGGGGTGGGGGGGTTAGAGAATAACATCATTAGGGACAAAGGTTCAAGGGTTCTCAAGGAGACGAGTAAGATAATAAATGAATTGTTGGTTTTTACAAAACAAGAGGACAATAAGTATTGAAATAGATCACAAGGGGGCTTGGGGTTTTGCAAAGAAGAGGACAAAGGTCAAGATGAGGAACGGGGGGATGATGTCAAAGCTAGAAGGAAAAGGACAAAGGTTAGGATGAACAAGTGGGGATGACATCAAAGTTGGAAGGAAGAGAACAAAGGTCAAGATGAACAAAGGGGGTGATATCAAAGTTAAAAGGAAAAGGATGAGGGTTAAGATGATGAAGGGTGGTGTGACATTAAAGGTACAAGGAAGAGGGCACACATTAAAATGAACAAGGTGGGGGGGGGGGGGGGGGGAATTAAGAGGAAAAAGAAAAAAAGAGAGGGGGAAAGACTTAATAAAAGGAATTTGGTTCTCATGACAAATATTTAAAACAAACAAGGGGGTGTGACATCGAAGTTATAAATTCCAATGCAAAGAAAATAAGGACTAAGACCTTCATTAAATGAAATAGTTGGTTACACATGACGATGACTAGGACCTTCACCATCATAATCAACTACTTGTAAAGAAAACGACAATGATTAGAACTTTCACAATTATAATCGACTAACTACTTGCAAAGAAACCAACAACAATCAAGACATTCACTAGAGGAGCTGATTGGCTATAAGGAAGATGATAGTAATTAAGACCTTCACCATAGGAGCTAGCTAGTTACTTGGAAGAAGATGATGATCAAGACTTTCATTGAAAGAGCTAGCTAGTTACTTGGAAGACAAAGATAATCACCATGAACATTGGAAGGAGGATCGAGTTCTTGCAAGGAAAAGGATGAAAATATGATGAGCATTAGAGGAGTTGGGTTCTAATAGGAGGATAACTAAAACTACACACAAAACAACTAGACTCCCCGAACTCCTATAAGGAAGAAGATGATGAATGAGGAAGAAACCACACAAAAAATTAAGTTCCCAACTCTTGCAAGGAAAAGGATGAAAGAACAAGATGAACACCAAAACACCAATAAGCATGCTTACAAAACAATGATGGAACATTCAAACCATGAAATTCAAGAAAATGTTGTTTGTGCAAGGGTGAAAGTACCAAACCCAAAACCTTTGGATTTTTGTGGCATTGTTTAGAATTTAGGTTCACACAAATAGGGGTTTATGTATGACCATATATTTTCTTGTTTCTTTTGAAATTTCATCTTGGTTGCTAATGTTTAATGAACATTTTTGCAAAAATTTTGTGACATAATTAATATTCATTCAATTCAAACAAGGGTCAAATCTTGTCCAATTTTCAAATTGTCATAGTTTTGTCATAGGGCTCAAAGTGTTTGGTGATTAGGAAGGCACATGTTTGTTTGAGGTTTATTTGTAACTACTGGACCCCCCTTCCTTTGGGAAGCCATAACTTTGTTGTTTTAGCACCAACTAACCTAATTTTAATAGCTATGGGTTCACCCATAGATAGGGAATAACTTTTCTTTAAACCCCATGACAAAAAAAGACCCCTTATGCAACATTCTATTTTAATGTCTTTGTGTTTAGTCATTAACCTCATTACCTTAAATAACTACAATCAACATCAAGGAAAACATTTACATCTACTATTGATTAATAATAAACTTTACTCGAGTTCATAGGAGAGCTACTTAATTCAAATTGTATTAAATAACTAATGATTTGCATAGGTGAGCATATAGAAATTAAGACCCTATTATTTACTACCTACACCTAAGAATTAGAATTGACCATGTGGGCATAAGAACTATTAAACCAAATTTGTGGCTATTTTTCATTCCCCCAAAAATTGTTAAATTGGTTTTTGTAACATTCTTCATTGCCCCAAAAATCACTAGTTTGATTCTTGAAATGGTTCTTGAATTCCCAAGAATTATCAGTTCCAGTTTTAAGAATTGGAATTGAAATTAAAATCAAAACCAATCATAGAACTAAAATTGAGCAACATTGGTTGGGATGTATTCTTTTTTATAAAAAGTCATTATATCTCTATCTTCATTGCAAGTTTTGAATGCATACATGTGTTGATTCCTTTTGCATTTGTATGTATAACAAAATTCAAAAAGTATAATTTGAACAAATTTTGATATCAAAGAAAATTTGAAATTGAATTTCAACACTAAAACAATGGAAGACTTGGAGACTTACTTTGTTAATACTTGTTTCCATCATCAAATTCAAAAAATATGGTGTCAAATAGTTCCATCAATTGCCGAATTTTATAGCCCTACAACAAACATTTTCGTTTCAAGGCAATTGTCCTTCTATAATATATATCTCAAAAGATTTTTTCAAAACAAACTACTTGTGATTATGTTCCACAATCTTCCTTCACATGATAAATTTTCTACGTGCAACTTTGGTGCGTGTAAACTTTGTGTTGCAACACCAATTTATTGTAGAATTAACATTAGGTGTGAATGAACCCTTATAAATGTAAGATCCCTTCCACTTTTAATAGTATGTGTAAAAAATAAGACCTTCCCCGACATATGCCTTGTGATTTCTATATGTTTAGGTTTGACATTATAACCTTGGTTTTGTGATTTACTATGGGTAAAGTCCTAGGGTTACCTAGACATTCTCAAAATGGGGAATAGACTTGATTATTACCTCATCCTTGACCCTTTTATTTTGAGGAATGTTCACACTCTAAGGTTTTACCCTACATTAATCAATATATGCATGAGGCTTGAGTGTCATTAAGGTGAATATGTTAGCTAAAAATTAGGCATGAAATATGATGAATATATTTATTAATAGGTTGCAACATGATAATTAATTTCTTAACTAAGGACTAGTATGAATTAATATTGTCACCCAACTAACCCATTACTACTCTTTGTAATGTTTAAAATCTTTTGTAATGTTTAAAATCTTGTGCTAAGGTAATGTGTAAAAAACTTGTCAAATCTTCGACTTATTTTTAAAAAAACTCATTGTTTACTTTTCAATTTTGGCATGAGTCATGTCAAATATAGGTACACATCATGCCCATATAAGTAAAAAATAATTGCTTAATTTTGGCACATGTGACCTATATATAGGTTAAGAACACTTCCTAACCAGATTAGGAATTGGCCATGAAGACTTAAAAGTTGTTGAGCCATGCATTATGGATTAACCTAGTGATAGATTTGGGTTATTTTATTGAAAAATTATTAAAAAATTTAATTAATTCTAAATATGTAAAAAAATGTACGATTCCAATTGGATCTGAGTTTGACATATTTTATCTTTTAGGAAAAAAAAAAGTGCATGAAAAAAAAGAAAGTCTATTCGAATCAAAATGGTTATTGTGATGGTTTGTGGTACCTTATAGGAATAGAAAGGAAAAAATAGCAAAATTTTAAAAAAAAATTTAAGAAAAAATCATGTTGACAAAGGTTATGAAAATTGCATGCATAAAAAATGCCCAAAGGAGAAAGTTAGAATAGTACCTATTAAAACTTAACTCCAATTTTTTCTAGTTCCCTTCTTTGAACATGTTTTCCATAACTCTATTGCCATCTCCAAAAGTTTTCAAGTTCTCTAGGCATGTTTTACTCATGTAGTGACTTCACCTTTGGAAATGGAGCCTTAGAAAATAGTTTCCATAGTGACTACAATAACTTATAAGTAATTATTTCTTCTACCTTCACTTAGGTGGGAACCCTAGAATATTTAGAAAGGTTTTGTGACGAATGTGATGCATTGGGTTGTATCCACATGTAAATTAGAAGGGATTTAACAATGTCTTCCACACTCAAGACAAGCTTTCCATAGTTTATGGTAGCACATTGTGGCCCATATTAATTAGTTATTGGGGCCCCCAAAGTTCAACCTCTTTTTTTTCCTTTTGTGACCGGCATCTTTGTTTGGCCCATTACAAAAACAACAAGCATTGAGCCTTGGAGGGAAGGAGGCAGGACCAGGCTGGGTATTAAAGTTCTTAAAGAGGTACCTACCCAAGGCCAGTACCTGGACCAAGCTGGTATGTTAAAAAATTGATACCAGACCAACACTGGTATATACTAGAGTTATCTGTAAAGTAAGAAAAACTCAGCACCAGAACCCTGAGTTTGGTCATAGACGAGGTGAGATTTAAAAAAAAGACCTGCAAAAAAGTACATTCGCATTCAATTGGGCGGGGGATGAAAGTCAGAAAACCATCCATTTTGGTGGTAAACTGAGTTTCATCCGGTCTTTCCTTTTTCCTGAGCACCTCCACTGCTGCTAGCTTACATATATTTTCACGGCTCCTACCTGTACGACTGCTATAATCATTCTCGAACCTTGTGTATTAAATACTGAGTTTCAGCATTTCGTACTGAGATTTTAATAAAATTTCATTACTTTGCGCGTACCAATGAAAGAAGGGATAAGGGTGAATGTTAATAGGGGGTCAAATGAGACCCAAAAACAGGGTGAAGACAGGTTGACTTCATGGAAAACTCTATTAAACTGGAAACATGAAAATGGATGAAACCACAATGTTTGCCTCACACATGTAGTTAAGTATGAGGGCTTAGTGTTGTAAGAAAACCCATGTTTTGTTGTAGTGTTAAGATGTTGCATTTTCAGCAAAGGATAAAATCAATGTAACAATAATCTATAGTACAATTTATGAATTCTTTCATTTTCAGCCAAGGCAATTTTTTTTTAATCAAAATAAAAACTCAATGTAATAACTAATAACAATTTCTAGTTGACTCTTAGTACGTTTCATTCATTTTGCCACAAACTGAACTCAATGTAATTTTGATGACAACAATCAAAACACCCAAAGTACAAATTACAAGTGACAAGGTGTGTGGTGGTTTACACAGATTCTGGCTACCAAATTGTGAATGATTTCTTCTCGGTTTGGAGAAAATTTCATAACCACAAATTTGCTCTATTTCTTCATGTTTGTTTGCATATTATTCCTGTGATGAGTGAGCCACTGCGCTGGTTCTACATTACAATTTTGTTTTTTAACACGATCGGTGTGGCATAATAAGCAAATGCCAGACTGAAATTAAAGATGTATGTATAAGTGGTGTATAGAATCTGCATGCAGGGATTTCTTTTTCAATGTCCATTTTCAGCTAACTATCAATGGCTCCTTGAGATTGAGTAATGTTGGACTCATAATTGTTACAACATCATCATCATCATCTTGAGTTGCGAGGAGCAATTCTGCCGCAAGTATTGCAGCTCTTTGACCCCATGCAACAAGGTACAATCCCATCACAATAAGAATGGCACCGATGAAACTGCACACATGAAATGAAAAGCCAAAAAACACACCCACCCACCCACCCAAACAAATCATATACGGATTTTTTCAGCCAACATCATCAAAATCCAGCAAAGTTCAAGAATTTTTTTCTATAAAATTTTCTGCTGAGAACCTTCTTCATTCACCAAAACCAGAAGACTCATTTCTGAAACAAAAAAGATGATCATCAACTATGTGTATATGGGTGAAGAAGGAATCAATTTGCTAGTTTGTTAAGAGCATAAGAGTCTTGTAAATAGATTGAAGATGGGAGATTTCAACAAAAGGAAGGAATTTTTTGTGTTGTGGTGGTGGTGGTGGTGGTGATGGCAGATAGAGAAGACTTTGTTGTTATGGGCAATTTGTTTCTTTCATTTACCTGCCTACATATAAAGTCTCCTTGAGGAGTATGTAGCTCAAGATGACAGTTGCAATGGGTTGAAGTGGGGCATAACTCGATGCTAACACAGGACCTGTTTTTGAGATTGACCATGCAATTGCTCCAATTGCTAATGCTGAAAGTGCTGCCCCCTGTAGCACCCATGAGAGAGAAAAAAGAGACACAAAAAAGAAAAAGATCAAGCACAAACGAAGAGCTCTTTAGATGTTCTTTTCCCTTTCTTCTTCAATTTAGGGTTTATTTAGGGCAGTAGAATTTTTTCACTCAATTTTTGACATATGAACAATGGACTTTGAATTTGGATTTCCTGACATTCATATGAGTCATCTAGCACAACTTGCCATGAATACCATGATTTTCCAAATGACAAAACGTAAATAAATCTCATTGTGAATTGAGAGAGAGAGAGAGAGATGAGTACACATACCGAGTAGAGAATGCACACAATCTCACCCCTGTTGCTTACAAACCAATCCAATGTGTCAACCATAAAGTATGCAGTTGTTGTGAGCATCAAGAGCCCAATGGTGAAAACTGAAGCTGCCAGTGATACTGGAGCAGTGTGCTTTGCCAAAGTCACAGCCTGGAAGAAGGAAGAAGAAGAAGAAGGGGGAAAAAAAAAGGTTCACTCATCATCAACTTCACATTTGTGCAATCTTGAAACACAATTTGTATCTTTCTGAATACAAACAATTTGTTCTAAATAATTGGAGAAATCTTTGGAAATTGTGAGGAATTCACCTGTGTGCCTGTTTCTTATGATCTGCTTCTGCATTAAATTCACATGCCCTAAAGTTCAACTGGACTCCTTTTAAGATTTAGATGATCTACCCATCTGGCTGTTGTGTGGGTGTTTTTGCTTTTGATATATGTACTCAGATGGGAATGGACTTCCATCATCAACTGTTGTTTTTTGGTTCATCTTGGTGTGTTTTTCTTACCCTTAACTGACAATCATAGAAAATTTTTTGGTACCTGAATGTTGATGAAGGATGCAAGGCACAAGGAGCTTCCAACAAGGGAAATTGTACCAAGCTTCCATGGATCCATTTGGAAGCCAACCACAGCAGACAAGGAATCCAGAAAGGATCTCAAACCAGCAGGCAGAAATTCAACTGGCACTGGCAGTAAATTTGCGGTGAATCTGTTTTCCAGAAATGGTGGACCTTTGTAGGAGATCGTCACCACAGCTCCAGTCATGGATGCAAGAATCCCTAAGATCTTTGCTCGTCCCCATCTCTGTTTCCACTGAATCGATTCTAACCTGCAAAGTTTTTTGGTGTTTTACTCATGCAAAAAAAAAAAGTTCTCTTAGAATTTGCACCAGCGGAGTGATCTGTGGTTTCCTTATGAGATAACAAACTACATTGCCAACTACAGACTTGGAGCTTGAAAAAAACCTGAACTTGGTGGCAGCAGCAGAAGAAGAAAAGGTCCAGGAGCTTACTGGAAAATTGTAGCAATGACGAGAGTGAAGACAGGGACCAGCATTTGCATGGCAGCTGCAAAGGTTGCACTGGTGAGGATGAGGCCGGTGTACAAAAGAATCTGGTTCAAGTACATCCTGCATCCACCAACTTCATGGGTGGTGAACTAGAGATACCCAAAGTTCCACGTCAAACATAGGAGGCACAAGCCACGAGATCACAAAGAAAATTCGTTTTGCTTCAAACCAGACTTGATTGATTTTGGGGATGGATTTTTATTTGATCGATGATGGCCTAGTGCATAGTACTAGATAGATTTTCTAGTGCACGATTTGGAAAATGGTAACTGTTTGTTTACCCAACAAACCCAACGCAAGTGTACCGAGGGAGCACCTCAAGAGTCAGCCATTTCCGAGTCTTTCTGCAAGCAAGCACCACCAAAAAAAAAGAAGCAAAAAAAAAAAGACCCATCATGAGCACCAAGTGTTGATACATTTGCACAGTCATGTGGGTTTCTCTAGATTGCAATCTATTGCTTCAGCTGAGATCTAGTCTAGTGCTTCAGGGAAAGATATTGTTGGCATACAATTCATAGAAGTAAGCGAAAGGGATGAGGAGGCAGATCCCAAAAGCATCTCGGTATACTGCAAGCACCAGTTGTTGTACTCCTCCACTCAATGCTATCTTTGCCACCACCAGGTAGCTCCCAACTGCTACTTGTGTGAGCAACATGAGCAAGTGCACCCCTGGTCTCACATTTGATCCTGGTGCCAAAAACCTGCATCATCAATATGAAGAGCAGATTTTTTTCACATTATTCACTCTCATGACAGAATGAGCTCTGCTGCATCATGATCATGATCATGATCATCACCATCACCTACATAGATTCTTCAAGCTTTTGGAAAGTTCCCAAGCGTTTTTGCAAATTACAAATCAAAGAGCTACTAGCTGCTGCATGTGGAAAAACAATTGTGAGAACTGATTTCAGCATACCCATCATGAGCTTCCTCCATTTTCTTCAGCACTTGTTTTCCCCTTTTTTTTCCTTCTTTCTGCTTACTGAAAATTTTGGGATTGAGGCCTTAAGAGTCTAGAGATTCTTGGTTGGGAGCTCTGGACAAACTGTCACTCAAGAAGAAGAAGAAGCAGAAGAAGAAGAGGAGGAGGAATTCCACGTTTTTTTGGCTAGATCTATATAGCCAGAAAAGAGAAATTGAGAACAAAAAGGGCTAAAATCAAGTGGCTAATTTACTGATTTCTGAGATTTTCAATGCCATAATTGAACCGAATTTTAAGAATAATCGCCAGATTTCTATCAATTGAATGTGCTAAAAAAAACAAGTGCTTTTCTCATGTTTTCAATAGCCATAATTGAACCGAATTTTAAGAGAAATCGCCAGATTTCTATCAATTGAATGTGCTAAAAATCATCAAGTGCTTTTCCATATTTTCAATAGCCATATTTTGACCACTGTTTTTTTATTAAAAAAAAGCCAGAATTCGATATCTTCAAAGTGGTAAACTCAAGTGTTTTTTTGGTATTTTAATAGCCATAATTCGACCAAATTTAAAGAAGAATCGTCAGATTTCTATACGTGGTTCAAGTAGGTAGCCAAAAATATAGAACAATGTTTTAGAAAAAAATTCTTTCATATTTTTCTTGTAGCCAATTCTGGCTAAATCTTCCTGTTGATCATCTCCACTTTTGGCTACATGACAAAACCGACCAAAAAAAATCACTGTCAATATGGCCCTTTTTAGGCTGGCTATATATAGCCAAAAAAAGGTATATTGGCAATTAAAAGCGCTAAAATTAATCAAGTGCTTTTTGATATTTTCAATAGTCAGAAATTCGACCAAATAATTTAAAAGAAATTGTCACATTTCTACACATGGTTCAAGTAGAGTAGCCAAAAATATAGAAATTATAAATTAAAAAAAACTTTCATATTTTGCTTGTAGCCAAATTAGGCAAAATCTTCCTGTGAATGATCTCCACTTTGGCTACATCACAAAATTGCCCCCCCCCCGGAAAAAAAAAAACTGGCGATGATGACGACAGTAAATAGTAAATAGTAAATTTCCCGGAGTGAGAAAAATCAAAGAAAGTGACAAAAAGTAAAGCCAGTTCCAAGAATATTCGCAGATGCTTTTTTTCCCCGATTTAGTAAAAGTTTATGGGGTAAATAGTAAATAGTAAATACCTAGTGCCAGTCAAAAGAGGTAAACCTGGGAAAAAGTTCAGTACAGTCAGCGTGAAAAAGCGAGGTAACTTTAGCTTCGCCACGTCGCTGCAACAAGCGGAAGCGGTGGGTCCGCCACGTCACAGAAAACGAGTTACACGAACTATAGCGTGGCAAATGACAACGTTCACTTGGCGCTTGTTTGGCGTCTCCCTGGGGAGGTTCTCGCCTTTTATTCTTATTTCTTTTTTTAACCCTTTTATTTATTTATTTATTTCGGGCAGCTGTCTTGGAGGGAGTGATTTATTATTTTTGGGGGCGAAAATTAATTCGCTATTTTGATGATTTTTTAAAAAAATTCCCAAGGAACATGGTCAAGGGAACTTGTTTTTTTTGAAAATTTCCAAAAACATTTGCCACATTTCACTGAAAAAAGTTTTGAAATCACCAAGATTTTTGGAGGATTTGGGCAGATTTTTCTAACCTTTTTTTTTTGGGGCCTTTTGAAATCGCCATATTTAGCTAATAGGTTCTAGTGGGTCATTAACATGCAATAAGATTCCTAGATTTTTTTTACCTCTTTATTTGTCTTGTAGCCAGATTTGGCGAAATCCTCTTGTGACTGATCAACACTTTTGGAGCAACAAGAAGAAGGAAAAAAAAAAAAAAAAACTTCTGCTTCTGAGGGGTCGTCTTGCCGCATTAGGAGGAGATTCCCGGGCAGTTATTATTGTTATTATTATTATTTTCCCAGCACACCCTTGGGTGAAACTTTCGCCCAGGTGCTTGCCCAGAAACCAAAATCCGCTGTGGGTAGCCCCATCTCTAGTACAAAAATTGAACCATCAAGGGGACCAGATGACCACATGTCCCACCTCGGAAAAAAGGGCCTCAACAAAAAATACCTAAATGAGAGCATCTCCAACAGTGCTAAGTATGTAACACTGGATAGTAAAATTAAATATCCAAGTTTAACTTTTTGTTTTTTGGCAACCCCACCAATAAAACTGAAAGAGACATATACGCGGGGACTACTAGTAGCAAACCACTGGACAAATCAGAAACACTGAGCCGCAGTCAGGTCCAATTTATTACACTCTTTTTTGGAGGTGCACAACTGTGTTGCGCGTTTTACTAGCCACCGCAATCGGCACGAATCTGGTATGAAAAAACCAATTTCCTGAGCTAAACCGGCACATTTTGTCTTTGTCACAATAAATTGTACTGTTTCGAGTCACATACTGAGCACCCTTGGAAATGCTCTAAGACACATCAAAAAACTCTTTACTTTATTTTGTCTTCTTTATTGGGTAAATTATTATTTTTTCTTCGGTGAATTTTTTTAAAAAATCTTGGGCAATAAAAAAATAAAAATTCTTGTTGTCGTCCAATATGATAAAAGGAGGAGAGGTTTCTTTTCATGTGAACACTCTCCTTTTTCATATATTAGATGACCACAAGGGTATCAAGAATTCAATATTTATGTCATGTTACCAAGGTATCTATTAAAGAAGGTTGTTTGTTTGTTTTGTTTGTCACATTCAGATCTCCCAAATCGTAGTAGGGGTTACTTTTAAAATTTATAAAATGTGTCCGAGTGGCAATGTGGCTACTCTTCGATCTACCTAAGTGGCTTCTTATGTAATTTTGATGGACAAAGCACGTGGCTTCTTTGTCACTCGTTGATTCCGTTTTTGGTGTTTTTGGAAAAGATGGATATTTCAAAATAGGCCCAAGGTGACTATGTTATTTATTTATTAATGAAAAGGTAAGTTCAATGGGCAAGGATTTTTCAGGGAGAGAGGATTTTTTTTTCATTTTTCCTTTGTTCCTGCCGAGCATATTCCCTTCAAGTTCCCAATGGGTTCCCAATGTGTTCCCCAAGGATGTTTTCAAGTTGTGTTTGGTGTGGAGAGTGAATTAATTGTCCAATGTTCACTTTCCACTTGGACAGTTGACATTCCATGCAAGTTTTGTATTTTATTTTTTTTAAATTGTGTTTTTGGAGGAGGGATGGGGGTCAAAGCAAAGAGTTCTGAAGTTCCGGACATGTTTTCCAAAGAGTTCGCAATAGCACCTCATTTTTATCCCATATGCTTTGGCAAATGTTGTCCTCATAGTTGGGCCAAAGGGTGAGGAACTCTACACTTCAAAATAGAACCTTTTATTTTGGGGAACCTCCATAGTTTATCTCTTTTGAGTGATGGGCCAATCAAATTGGTTCATTGTAAAAAAATAATAATTGAATTTGAGACACACTTCATCTAATGAATGGGAGAGGTGAAGAGGAGAGGTGATTGAATATTAATACCAGTTTCTCATCAATATACTATCTACTTCAACACAACTCCTTACCCCCACAAATCATGGACCTCATAGTGGGTGTGGGCCTTAGGGCCACTTTAAATGAAGATCCAAGGTCTAGGGTCCAGTGAAATAGAGCAATCCTATTGGATGAGAGCCATAAATTGGACCCATGGCCTTTAGATGAGAGTACAAGACCAAAAAGTGGCAAATCAAGGCTAAATCTACATGGCACCATTTTGGAGGGAAAATCAATTGGTTGGAACCCAAAAAAAACAAGAGCTAAAAAGGGAAACTCGTGATTTGAAGAACCAAGATGCAAGCTAGGGTCCAACATAGGGTCAATCTCAAGGATTCAATTTGTGTCAAATGAGTCCAAATTGGTTCCTACAAATTTGAAGCTTGGCCCCATCTAAAGTGGGCCTTAGTCTACTCATTAAACATTATAGCATTTACATGTACCTTGAAGTTCAATAGTTTGCAAGAGATTGATAAGGCATTTAAAAAATTAAGAACAAACAAGGGAAGGTGGTCTTGGTAAAAACCTTTGATCAATAAGCTTTTATCATTGTCTTAGTTTTGTAACAACAAAGGCAAAAAAGAATTGGATTTAAAAATAAATAAATTATATCATCAAATTAGAAAATTGGCAATCTTTTCTCCCTTAGATTCCCTTTTACTCAAATCACAAAGGCAAGGAAAAAAACAAAAAAAACAAGAGTTTGCAATGAGCCCTATTGTAAAAGGCCTAATTGAAGTAAAGCCAAGTTTATTACTAGGTACTCTTGGATGCCAACCTTTTGGCTAAAATTCATATTCCTTTACAAACTAATTCATCTTGTCTCATTCACATATGCAATTTGTTGACTTCACTTTGCACAATACATTTTAGGTATTTCAATTCATATTTCAAACTTTCAACGAGCAATGACATGTTTTTAAAGAATAGAAAATACTTATAGTTTCAAATGGATTTTGGGAATTTTTTAAAAAAAAATTGACATTGGTTTGGGAATGAATGTCATGGATAGAATCGCTCAAATTTTTAATATGTTATACATACCTAACTAAAGAAACCAAGAGATGTATCAAAAGAGTCTTGGAAGTTTTTTGAAGTGTTTCCCTTGTTTGCATATTTATTTAGGTAGTTCCTTTGAACAATGAACATCATATTAGCAAACTGATTTTTTTCCCTTATGTATGTTGAATTAGTTCATGTAATGAGATATAGAAAGATTAAAAACAATATATCAATTAATTTTTAAACTTAAAATACATAAAATTAGATACATATCAAGTTTGATGTTTTGTGTTATGGTTTAAGGTTTTGTCATGGGCATGAACACAACCAAGACTATAAGATTTTCTAACAAAAGCGAGAACAAGGTCAGGCTTAGTATCAAATCCAAATTATGAAACAAGAAAAACAAAAATAAGAACACAACAAATGCAAATAAAAATCCAACAAGATTTTATTATAAAGAAGAAACAAAACAAAATTATAACAAGAAAACGTACCCAAAATTGGTATTAAACATATTTAAAGTAATGAAGAATTCTACCTCTATTTATACCCATTGTGCACTTAATTTTAAAAAAATTCTCAAAAAAATTTCAATTTACATGTGATTCATGCTTGCCCATGTGTGAACTATGAATGAACTTGACTAACTTCTTGCAATAAATGTTCAATTGAATAAAAAAGTGGCACATGCATTACACATTAAATCACTTGATATGAACACAAAATTGTCATGTAAAACTTTTGGTTTGGAAGCAACATGGTTGATTGTTTGTAATAAAGGTATGACCATAAAACAAAGAAAACTTTAAATAAAGGAGAGTTTAGATTTCATTATGTGGATTAAAGTAGAAGATATGCCAACAAAATTCATTTGATGTGCATTGAAAATTATGTTCAATTAGTGCAAATTTAAAGTGTTGATTCTTAATCAAAACAAACTTGGTCAAGTGGACGACCCTATTTTTCAATTTTAAACAATCATCAAGCTTGATAATGTTGCCTTCTTTTATTAACTTGTACACAACTTTAAAGTGCTTAGCATGTTGTATGCACATATTTTTTATTTATGTAGCTAGGTTTGTGTTTACCATTTCAATTAGATGTGTCATTACATGTTTCAAATGCATTATGTCAGGAAAATGGAAAACTTGGAAAAATGAAAAGGGGATATTTATGTTATTTGTTCTTAGAACATAGCTCTAAAGATGTAACATAGTTGACATATAGGTTGAACGCATGAACATGCCATAACATGGATTGGTTGAATGTCAAGCAAGGAGAAAGATAATGAATACTATGTGGTTAAGATTACTTTAACTTCTTGTATATATATTTTGGTTTCATTTATAGTTTCACAAATGCCATGAGCAAATCACCTTTTTATCATATCACAATAGTTAAGGACAAAAAAATTGAATTGAGAAAAATGCATGATAAAGAATGTTTCATAATTCTTATGTTCCTCGCATGGTTTTATGTAGGTCACGGAAATTGAATGTAAACTTGGATCAAATTTTAGTTCAAAATTGATTAACAAGAAAAAACACCTTTTTTCAAGAATACAAAATGTTTGTATTTGGACAATTTGGGGTGTACATGCTACTCCAAAAGTTAGGGTTAATCCATAATATAAGTTTTTTGTGGAGCATATATTGGAAAAGATATTTTTATTGAAGTTCCTTACTCTTGATTATTACCTTTTAATGTTGCCCTTCTTATGTAGCGTGCTTAAATTCCATGTATGCCTGCAAAAATCAACAAGGCATGAACACCAAGCAAATCAAAGATCCTCCACATAAAAGTTTCAAACTTATCAAGTTTTGGTAAGAGCCTTTAATAAATGCATGTGCATGTGTAGGCACAAAAAACATATGTTAAACCTTATGTCAATTTTGATATCATTGTCACATTCCCATACACCTTTTGGTAAATCATTTTTTAAAAATATTAAAAGCAACTTCTCTAGTTATATCCATCCCCTAGTTATCCATTGAATCAATTAACCTTTTGTGTTCATAATGGAGAAAGTCATGGAGTCTAGTTTTTGTCCACTTTATTCACACATGAAAAGAACCTTAACTATATTCAAAAGAGAAGAAAAATTCATTTAACATGTCCCTATCTAAACATCCTTTATTGAAAATAATATATCAATATTACCCATAATATATTGCCCATGATGAATGACATGGTCAACTTGTTATGGGAAAGAAATAGACCAATACACCATGGTAATTAGGAGTCTCCATGGTGTGAGAGTGCACATAACCAACCCGTAAAATACCAAAGTTCTAAGCTTATTAATGACATTAACATTGTTAAGAACTTGATACAATTTTTACATGAAGGTGAGATCACAATTAAAGGAGCCAAAGGACATGTTGACATTTAGCTTTTATGTATCTTGTCTATTTTGAAAATGTATCGCAGATAACATTTAAGTGATATAAATATATTATTTTTTACATTATGTTTACTTATGAAGTTATCATCCTATGAATTTGAAATCATTTCATTGTGTTATGAAGGTCCTTTTGCATATGCAAAGTACTTGTTGACAAGTGTTAAAAATAGACACAAAATATGAACGTGCTTTTTGTTATTCAAACCTTCACCGAATGCTTTCAAATTCTGTATGAGCTATAATATATTTCACAAGAAGTGGGTCATGTGTCCAATCGTAAAAAAATAAATTTACATGCTTATATTGAAACCTTTTTACATGATTGGTTAAAATGGTTTCAAACATCATTAATGACTAAAATCGTTCATAATTTATCATCATGCCTAAAAGAAAAGTTTTACATTTGATTCTAATGTAGAACATGATGTAAAAAAATAATTATTTACTATGTTTTGGGTAATATTTTGCTTCAAATTTGATATCTAACCATTATCTAGCTTGAAAAGATATTTTTTAAAATGCATTATTTATCACTACAAGAAGGCCACATGTGCAATTTAATCCTTGAAAAGGACTTAGACCTTGCCACAAGTGGCTCCTTTTATTGTGACTGTACCCATGAAATATGCAAAATATTTAAACAAGAATGGAGATGTGAGCCTTTTTGAAGAGGCATAATAATTCATTCACTTGGAGGAGAGATACATCCAACATGGAGAAATAGTCATGTTCCATTCCATATCGGTTAAATTCAAAAGAATTTGGATGTATCACAAGTGTAATTTTCCAAGGTTCAAACCAAATTGTCAATTTTAATTATGATGTGATACTAGTTTTATGAATGAATAACCCATTGTTATCTATTGAATGATACAATTGGAGGGAAATTTGGAATGATAAACACAATTCTTCATATACTTATGGATTGAAAATTTTAAGTGTATATATTTTATGCACATTGTTTTTCAACTTTGGGTGATTTTCTTCTTGAAAACATCAAAAGGTCTAGTTTTCAAACATTCCAAAAGTTGTACACTTTCAAGTAATAAATTCCTCATTATTATTGTTGAACAAACACACCAATTTTCATTTTAAGAATTGTTTTTGAGGTAACATTCAATGTTAATCAACTACATATTTTTCAAGTCTAAACCTTATAGTGTTATCCCTTCATGATTCATGAAGAAAGTTACAAGGCCTATCATAAGCAAAGCACATACCGACATTCCTTTACAAATTTTTTGCTTGAATTAGGGCATGTTTGTGTCAAATACAACAAATTCCACTTGAAGATTGTCATATGCATTGATCTCTAGGAAAAAAATCACAACTTCATGCATGTATCTTGTGAAGCGAAGTGAAAGGAACAAGTGTCAACCATGAAAGAAAATGAAATAAGTTTGAACCAACATGGTCAAAGATGAGTTTTGTGTACATATCAAGCTTCAAATTAGTCATGGAGAGAGAAAGGTGAAATTGCTTGCATGGAGTACAATAAATATTAAAATAGTAGTACGTATATGAAACAAGGGGGAAGGAAGTTGATTGTACCTATAATGTCTAGGGAGTTTTTGTCCAAGCATCCAAACTTCAACTTCTCCACCAACACACAAAATAACCAAGATGCAAAATCCTTGCATTTGAACCATTGGCAGTCCTCAAAAATAGCCTCTTGTGTGAAACTAAAGTTTGGCATAGACAAATTAGTTACCAACTTTCATGAAGTTTGGAGTTAATCGTCATGATGCACACAAGCATTCCAAAATGCAACAAACCATGATGCACACAAGCATTGCAAAATGCAACAAATCACAATGCACACAAGCATTCCAAAATGCATCAAACCCAAATGCCATTGACGGGTCCAAAGCAAGAAAAGAAAATATTGTGTTTCACACCAAAACAAATGATGAAAAACTTCCAAAAAGCTCCACATTTGCAAACTAGATCTTTGAACCCTAACTCCAAATTTGTCAAACCCGGACAAAGCGCACATTAGGCAATTCTTATTGCTGCTTCTCGCTGGCAGCCGGTCGAGCAATCAGATTTGCAATACCTCGGAGCATGTGATCTATTGCAGCATGCCGCGTCATCAATCCTCAACAACCATGGCGTACCGCGGGCAGCGATGGCAGCATGTTTTCTGCTGGTGGACTCCAAGGAAACAATAGACGAGCAGCAGCTGACACTGTTTTACACCATCGCCAAGGACGGAGCTGACTTGGGCCAGATAGGCATTGCATTTGAAGCCAAAATCCGTGCAGCTCGCATCATGGTCCGATCTCACAGATTCAATGCTGACAAGATCCTAGAAAAATTGGAAGATGTACAAGGTAATAAAAGCATATAATCAGCCATAAGTGTTCTTCGTGTTGCTGTGCGCCAGGAATCACATTAGGCATCTTCGTCTAAATTATGGTTGTGAAATCGACATCATGTGGCCAGGTGAAGCAGAACCTCCGAGGAGCTCTTCTGGCCAATTGAAGCTTTTGTGGTGCGGCAGGTGGCTGTTGCCGACAGTAGTGAACTCCTCCAGCAGTTGGCTTCATGCGTCGAGACACTTGCGGAAGGTGTTGGGGTAGCGCAATCCTGGGACCTGGCACGCGAGCTGGTTGATCTCGCTATCGAAAGGAAAAAACACGAGACAGCCCCTGCCTACCTTCAGCGCGCTCGTTCTCTTGCAAAGGATCATGAGGTGGGCTGCCAGAGCCAGAGCACCTTCTGGCTGAAATGTAGCTTGTCCGCATCACGCGCCTCCTTAGCATGCAAAA
>Ga0116229_10004007_pt1 | contig 24210 bp, 23 predicted proteins | sample S1TSphgellanicum_3_FD_87313 | JGI IMG/M metagenome (GOLD analysis project Ga0116229, IMG submission 87313) | Host-associated microbial communities from peat moss isolated from Minnesota, USA - S1T2_Fc - Sphagnum magellanicum MG | ecosystem: Host-associated > Plants > Peat moss > Unclassified...
GCCGGTTTAGCCCCAAAGGGGCGATTTAAGACAGCCCAAGGCAACGCCCTGGGAATAAAATCGACAGTAAAAGCTTTGTGAGAGACCTCTGCGAAAGTCGATCTTAGACGATACCAGCCCCAAAGGGGCGACCCAAGCTAGCCCAGGGCAACGCCCTGGGAAAAAGTGTGGGTGGTTGGTGAGCGCTGAAAGGGCGACCCAAATGGTTGCGCGTTTAGAACGCCCTTTCAGGGCTCCTTCTCCTATGAATACCAACCCAGGGCGTGGCCCTGGGCTAGAGTTAGCTCGCCCCGTTGGGCTTTCCAAGGTGCTGCCGAATGAGTGTGAACAGGCCCTATGGCATCCTCCGGACACTGCCGCTCACATCTTGATCGTCGTCGAAATCCGAATCTTCCTGTCCTTGTCCCCGCCGACGGCCTTCTTCAGCCGATCGAAGAACCCGAGCTGGACGGGCGAATCCGCCGCGGTGATGGCCCGCTCGCGGCAACCCGGGGGCAGCTCCAGCGGCACGACATGGTGCTGGCCGATGAGCTGGTTGGCCTTGCGCAGCCGATAGCTCAGGCACGACGCCATGCCCATGAGCAGAATTCCAGCGTCCCCCGTGTTCTCCAGAATGTATTCGCGCAGCTCGTCGATATCCATGCTCCACAGGACGGCATCGGTCAACACCCGGATCGAAGCGGACGCCGGGCCCGGCTCGAGCAGGCTGAGTTCCCCCAGGCATTCGCCCGCCTTGGCCACGCTCAGCGGCACTTCGCGTCCGCCGCTCTGGGCGCTGACGGCCAATTCGCCCGAAATCACGACATAAAAGCGATCCTGCTGGTCGCCCTCGCGAATGATCTCCAGCCCGGCCGGGGCGCGATGATATTGCCCGAAGGCGGCCAGATTCTCGAGGGAACGCTGCCCCAGCCCGACCAGAATTCCGAGGGCGGGCAAGGCGGGTTCCGTTTCGGACGAGTCCGGGGCAGGGCATTCCTCGGGCGGGGGAGTTGCTTCAGGCGAGGGGCAGGTTTCTTCCATAGTTCCGTTTCACATCATGTCCCGTTTTTTGCAGCGTGGCCTGAATTGGAATTGAATCGCTTCCGAGCTATTGACTCCTACCCGATAACTTGGATATTAGCAATTTCCATGTCCCAAGTCATTTTACCCCGGACCGGAATCCTTGCCTTCCTGGATGACGACGGGCGGCAGCGCCTGGCCGGTTACGGCGGCGCGATCGAGACCACGCCGGGGCAATATCTCATCCGGGAAGGGGAGCCGAATACCAAGCTCTACGTCGTGCTCACCGGCATGTTCAACGTCAGCACGACGGCGAAGGGCAAAGCGGTTCACCTGGACACCGTTTGCGAGGGTGATTGTCTCGGCGAGATCGCCATTTTTCATCCTGCGAATGCCTCCGCCACGGTGACGAGCCTGCTGGCCGGGAAGCTCTGGGTCATCGATGCGGCGGCGTTGCAGGAATTTCTCCTCGCCTGGCCCGAGGATGGTTGCGCCGCGGTGCTGGGCATCGACATCATCCTGAGCCGAAGACTGAAGCGGGCCAATCTCCTCATTCGCTCCAACGAAATCGTGCCCAGCTTCCTCAGCGTCCGGTCACAAAAGCACACCGTCCGGTTGCCGGAGTTGCCCCCACGGAAGTAGGCGGGATTGCCGCAGGGGGATCTCCGCGAAAACCGGCATTCGCGTTGAACTGTTGCTCCAACTCTGGAGGGCCGGCAGAAATGAGCCGGTGGTGACAAACACCAGTAACCGCCCCAACCCCGATCCCGCCCCGAAACAATCACCTCGCAAATTCTCGCTCTCCTTCCGCCCGTCCGGGACGGTTTTCATTTTGGCGTTTAACCGTTGGTTGGCGCCACCGGCTTATATCTTCTGACCCTCCAGGTCAGCAAAATGCGAGGTGCAACGGGAACGCAGATTTCCGCCCTGGTCTGCGCGACGCCGAGAGTGGTTGCGATCCAGGCGCGAATGGCATGGGGCGTGCGGCGGGGGCGTTCCGTGAGCGAATCCTCCGATCGCCTGCTCTTGAAAAAATCGATGCAGGGGCTCTACATCGGCGCGGCGATGTTCCTGAGCGTCATCGTGCTCGGGGCGACGGCCTATCGGCTCGAAGGCTGGACGTTGTCCGATGCCATCTACATGGTTGTCATCACGGTCTTCTCGGTGGGTTACGAGGAAGTCGAGCCGGTCTCGACCACCACGCTGCGCCTCATCACCATGCTCATCATCGTGGCCGGGGACGCGAGCAAGGTTTATTTCGTCGGTTCACTCGTCCAGTTCATCACCGAAGGAGAAATAGGAAAAGCCATGGAAGAACATCGAAAATCCAGAAACATCGAATCCATCAAGGACCATGCCATCATTTGCGGCTACGGGCGCATCGGCCAGGTCCTGGCCCGCGAACTCGAGGCGAAGGAATTTCCCTTCCTCATCCTCGACAACAACGCCGACCGGGTGGCGCTCGCCCAGACGCACGGCTACCAGGCGCTCCTGGGCGATGCCGGGGAGGAAAACACCCTTTCCGAGGCCCACATCGAGCGGGCCGTGGTTTTCGCCACCGTGCTGCCCAACGATATGGTCAACGTCTTCATCACGCTCACCGCGCGGAACATGCGGCCCACGTTGCGCATCATCGCCCGCGCGGAAGACCCGGCCACGGAGAAAAAGCTCAAGCAGGCCGGCGCAAACGAGATCATCCTGCCCGCCTTCGCCGGCGGCATGCAGATCGCCAACAGCATCACCCATCCCTCGCTCGACAGTATCCTCAAGGACAGCAGCCGGCACATCAACAACGACCTCAAGGAACTGGGCGTCGAGATCGTCGAGCACTCGATCCAGGCCAACGGGATCAATGACCGCAAAACCGTGCAGCAACTGCTGCGCGGGATCGAGTCCAACTGCATGGTGCTGGCGGTGAAAAAGCCGGACGCGTCGCTGATCCAGCATCCGTCGGGAACGTATCGGCTCGAGGCGGGCGATACGGTCGTGATGTTGTCGCACGGAAGGCTCCTTTCGTAGGTCCTCCTCTGAAAATCACCCGATTTAAGCATCGGCCTTTTCGCGGCATTAGTTCGGCAGAGCGTCCCGCAAAAAAAACATTACGAAAATTCCACAATTCCGGTTGCCCGCTTAAAAAGCGTCTGGTAACCACAAGGCGGGTGCGCGCAATGAGTTGTCCTATTTATTTAATTCGGGCGGGAAACCAGGGGTGGAGAGGCTGAAAACCTCCTCGTAGCGCCATGGCCAATATTTTCCCCCCAGGTACCAATCAGACCGTCATGAAGGCGGGCGCATGCCTCGCCATCCTGGGCGGTTTGGCGACCGTCGCCGTCTGGTACTATTTCACGCCGAAGTACTCGCGGGTCGGTTATCAGCCGGTACAGCCGGTCCACTTTCAGCACGACATCCATGTCGGGCAACTCGGGCTCGATTGCCGCTATTGCCACAGCTACGTCGAGGTCAGCGGCCACTCCAACGTCCCGACCACGCAGACGTGCATGAACTGCCACAGCCAGGTGCAGAAGAACAACCCGAAGCTCCAGCCCGTGCGCGACAGTTGGGCCAGCGGCGTGCCGATCCAGTGGGTGAAGATTCACAATGTGCCCGACTACGCCTACTTTAACCACTCGGCGCACGTGAATCGCGGTGTGAGTTGCGTCATGTGCCACGGCCAGGTCAACGAGATGAACGTCGTTTATCAGGACAAGTCGCAGAGCATGGGCTGGTGCCTCCAGTGCCACCGCAACCCGCAGGAATACGTCCGGCCGATCGCCGCCGACAAGCCCGGCGAACAATCGCCCATCTTCAATCTCAAATGGACTCCGCCCCCGGGCAAAACCCAAGCCCAAATCGGCGCTGAATTGGTCAAAGATTGGAAAATCAATCCACCGAAAGATTGCGCAGGATGCCACCGATGAAACGTTTCTCTTTAAATTCTGATGGGGTGGCCCGGACAACTTGTTGTCCGGGGGGCCGGAGGCCACAGGAAGCTGATTATCGGCTCCCAAACCCCTGCGCCATCCACACCATTTCAAGGCAGCTTCCTGTGCGCTCCGCGCACCCGGACAACGAGTTGTCCGGGCCACCCGAACGCAGCCACGAATAATTTCCCCTCGATGAAACGCACTTTCAGCCACCCCCCAGCCCCCAAGACCGGCAAGCGCTATTGGCGCAGCCTCGAGGAATTCGCGGACACGCCCGAATTTCGCGAGAAGCTGGCGCGTGAATTCCCGCAGGGCGCGGCGGAACTCGAAGGCAACGAAGTCAGCCGTCGCGGCTTCATGCAGTTCATGGGTGCCTCCCTCGCTTTGGCTGGCATCGGATTGACCGGTTGCCGACGTCCCGAACTGCACCTGGTCCCCTACAGCAAGGGCGTCGAATGGCAGATCCCCGGCAACGCGCTGCACTATGCAACCTCCATGCCCCGCCGCGGCGGCGCGATTCCGCTCATCGCCACGTGTTACAATGGCCGCCCGACCAAGCTCGAAGGCAACCCGAACGTCCCCGGCTTCAACGGCTCGACCGATCTTTTCGGGCAGTCCGCGGTGCTCGATCTTTATGACCCGGACCGCTCCAAGGTCGTCCTGAAGATTAACAAGGATAGCGCGGATTCCACGGGTTACGTCGAGCAGAGCTGGACCGACTTCTGGAAGGAATTTGCTGACTGGAAAAAAGGCATCGCTGACGGTGCGGGAGTGGCCATCCTCGCCGAGCCGAGCAGTTCTCCCACGCGCGAGCGCCTGCGCGTTGAGGTCCAAAAGCAATTCCCCGCCCTCCTCTGGGCCGAGTACGAGCCTTGGTCCGCCGGTTCCGGCATTTCCTACGATCTCGAAAAGGCCGACGTCATCGTCTCGCTCGATGCCGATTTCCTCGGCGCCTCCGAGGGCAACGTCCAGACCATCGCCGGGTTCGCCGCCGGTCGCCGCCGCCTCGGCCAGACGCAGGAAGCCATGTCGCGCCTCTACATGATCGAAGGCCGCTTCTCGCTCACCGGCGGCATGGCCGATCATCGCCTGCGCATGCCCTCGAGCTACATCGGCGCGGTCGCCAATTTGCTCGCGTCCAAGATCGGCACCGGCGGCGAATTGCCCGGCACGTTCTCCGCTTTTTCGGACGCTAACGTTGATGCCTGGATCTCCGCCATGGCCGCGGATCTCTCCAGCGCCAAGGGGCGCTCGGTCGTCATTTGCGGCAGCCAGCAACCGCCTGAAGTGCATGCGCTGGTCAAGCAGATCAACGAGTCGCTCGGCAATCGCGGCGTCACCTATCAGGATCGCTTCGTCCCTCACGTCCTCGCGGCCGGCATCAGCGATCTCGCCGCCCAAATCACCGCCGGCGCGGTGAAGACGCTCTTCATCCTCGGCGGCAACCCGGCCTTCAACGCCCCCGCCGACCTCGGCTTCATCGATTCTCCCGATACGCCCGGCCTGCTCTCCAAGGTGGGGCAAGTCATCCGCCTCGGCCTCCATGTCGATGAAACCAGCGCGGTCAGCACGACGCATCTGCCCGCCGCTCATTTCCTCGAATCATGGGGCGATTCGCTCGCCTACGATTCGGCGACTTATCTCTGCCAGCAGCCGCTCATCCTCCCGCTCTACAACGGCATCTCCGAGCTGGAACTCCTCGCCGCCCTGGCCGGTCTACCCGCGCCGAAAGGGCCGGAGCTTATTCAGGCAACCTTCGCCAGCGTCATGCAACTCGGCGCGGTCTCGGACACGATGGCCTTCCAGAATGCCTGGCGCAAATTCGTCCACGATGGCTTCGACGCCGGCGGCCATTCGTTCCCCATGCCGGTGGCCAGCGGGCTCCCGGACGTCAACGCCATGGGCGCGCAAAAAGGCCTCGTGCAGGCCGCGGGAAGGCCCCTCGCGGATGGCGAATACGAGCTCAACTTCGTCCTCGGCAATATCGATGACGGTCGCTACGCCAACAACGGCTGGCTCCAGGAATTGCCCGATACGATCAGCAAGCTCACCTGGGACAACGCGCTCTACCTCAGCCCGAAGACCGCCGTCGCCCTGGGCATCAAGATCATCACCGCGCAGGACAACAGCAACGATCTGCCCAACACCGACGAAGGTCCGCGCGCGCTGACGCTGCCGATCCCCAGCGTCGATCCGATGACCGCCTTCCCCATGGTCAAAGTCACCACCCCGGATGGCCGCTCCATGGAACTGCCCGTCCTCATCGCGCCCGGCCAGGCGGACAAGACGCTGAGCATCGCGCTGGGCTGGGGCCGCACCGGGCCGCGGCTGACCCAGGCCGACCGCGAGGTCGTCACGCCGCCGCTGCGCGTGGCCGAGGGCGCGGGCTTCAACGTCTACCAGCTTCGCACTTCGACCACGCCCGGCTTTGTCTCCGGCGTCAAGATTGAGAAGATCGACAAAACCTTCCCGCTGGCCATCACCCAGGAGCACAACTCGATGGAAGGACGCGGCCTCGTCCGCGAAGCGCCGCTGGATAAATATCATGCGGATCCCTCCTTCGTGCAGGAGATCGGCATCGACAAGGACATCCCGCAGGGCGGGAAAAAGGGCTACCAGAATTACGAGTCGGGCTACGACAATCCCCCGCTCAATTCAGCGACTTACCAGCCCGACCGGCCCGCCTGGGGCATGAGCATCGACCTCAATACCTGCGTCGGCTGCAACGCCTGCGTGGTCGCCTGCCAGGCGGAGAACAACATCCCCATCGTGGGCAAATTCCAAGTCATCCGCGGCCGGGAAATGCACTGGATTCGCACCGACCGCTATTTCGCCAGCGATAATCCGCCGCAGGAAGACTCGACCGGCGCGCCGCTGCCCAATTCCGATTACCTCGACGATCCGCAAATGCTGATCCAGCCGATGGCCTGCCAGCAGTGCGAGGCCGCGCCGTGCGAGCCGGTCTGCCCGGTCAACGCCACCGTGCACAACGAGGAAGGCCTCAATGTCATGGCCTACAACCGCTGCATCGGCACGCGTTATTGCGCCAACAATTGCCCCTACAAGGCGCGCCGGTTCAACTTCTTCAACTACAACGACCGCCCGATTCAGAACGTCAAGCTCCCGGTGCTGGGCGTGACGAACGAGCTTTTCCTCGGACCCTTCGCCGGCCGGGACGGTCCGCTCACCTACAAAGGCTCGCCGGAGAGCCTCATGCTGCAAAAGAACCCGAACGTCTCTGTGCGCATTCGCGGGGTCATGGAAAAATGCACCTATTGCGTCCAGCGCATCGAGGAAGCCAAGATCAACCAGCTCCGCCATTCCAACGACGACGGCGCGGGCTCCGGCAACATCACGCTGCCGACCGATTCGTTCAAAGTCGCGTGCCAGCAGGTGTGCCCGGCGGAAGCGATTGTCTTCGGCAACATGAACGACGCCAACAGCCAGATCACCGCGGCCAAGGCGGACGAACGCAATTACGGCGTGCTGGCCTATCTCGGCACCCGGCCGCGCACGACTTACCTCGGCCGCGTGCGTAATCCGAACCCGGCCATGCCCGGCGCGCAATATATCGGCCATACCAGCGTCTTCGAGGAGAAAGCCCCGAGCGATCCCGGCGCTGATTCCGGCGCGAGCACCGTCACGCCCGCAAACGGAAACCACGCCGATGCAAACGTGCTTAACTTGGAGAAGTTGATCGGCTAAGATCGCCAAAACTGAACTGCCATGCGTCCCTATAACCTTCGCGCCACATCCCCTTCCGGTAGCCCGGACAACTTGTTGTCCGGGTGCGCGGAACGCGCGGGAAGCAGCCGGAAAATGGGCGCGCCCGCTTTCGGCCCGTCCGGGAGCTGCGGCCGTTCTGAAATACTCCGTGTTCCACGCTCGCCAGCGGCGGCTTCTTGTGGCCTGCGGCCGCCCGGACAAGTGGTCCGGGCTACCCCGAAACGGAACTAACCGTCATGCCCTACTTCACCCCATCCACCAAGCCGGCCGCGCCGCGGTACGACCTGCTCGACAAGCACGAGGAGCAGGAGATCGAACTCGCGCGCCAGGAGAACATCCGCGAGCCCTACGTCATCAACAACCGCGACGCCGTCTGGGTGGGCAACCGCATCGCCTCCGTCATCGAGAATCCGACGCCGCTCTGGTGGTACATTGCCGTCTCCGTCGCGGGCGGGGTCGCCTCGTTCGCCGCCATCGGCATCCTCTATCTCATCACCACCGGCGTTGGCGTCTGGGGCGAAAACAACTCGGCCAACTGGGCCTGGGACATCACCAACTTCGTCTTCTGGATCGGCATCGGCCACGCCGGAACGATGATCGCGGCGATTCTTTACCTGACCCGGCAGCGCTGGGCCACCGGCATCAACCGCGCGGCCGAGGCGATGACCGTCTTCGCCGTCATGTGCGCGGGCATCTATCCCGGCGTGCACGTGGGCCGCGTCTGGATGGCCTGGTATCTCGCGCCCATCCCGAACGGCAACGCCATCTGGCCCAACTTCCGCAGTCCGCTGCTGTGGGACGTCTTCGCCGTTTCGACCTACCTTTCCGTCTCGATCATGTTCTGGTACGTCGGCCTCATCCCTGACTGCGCCGCGATGCGCGACCGGGTGCAGAACAAGATCCTCAAGTATTTCTACGCCGTCATCTGCCTCGGCTGGCGGTCCAGCGCGCGCCAGTGGGCCAACTACGAATTCTGCTATCTCATGCTCGCCGGTATCGCCACGCTGCTGGTCATCACCACCTGCACCGTGGTGTCGAGCGACTTCTCGACCTCCGTCGTGCCGGGCTGGCATGGCACCATCTTCCTGCCCTACTTCGGCGTCGGCGCGATCTACGGCGGCTTCTGCATGCTCATCACGCTGCTCGTGCCGCTGCGGGAACTCTACAAGCTGCGCGACATCATCACCCTGCGCCACATCGATATGTGCTGCCGTTACGTGCTGCTCATGGCGCTGCTCATCTCCTACATCTACCTGATGGAGTTCTTCATCGCCTATTACGGCGGCAGCCCGAACGAGCGCTTCACCTTCTATTCCGACCGCATCTTCGGACCGTATCAATGGACCTGGATCTGCATGCTCTGCTTCAACAGCGTCATCCCGATGGTTTTTTGGAGCAAAAAGGTCCGCCGCAACCCTTGGCTGGCGTTCACCGTCGTGATTTTCCCCAGCATCGGCATGTGGCTGGAGCGCTTCGTCATTATCGTCAGCTCGGTCCATCGCGACTTCCTGCCCTCGTCGTGGGGCATGTTCTATCCCACCTACGTTGACATCTTCACGTTTACGGGCACGTTCGGGATTTTCTTCCTGCTCTATCTGCTCTTCATCCGCTTTCTGCCGATGATCGCCATCTCGGAGATCCGCGCCGTGTTGCCGGAAGCCAATCCGCATCTGCCGCCCACCGTCATCCGCAACGGGGTCGAACCCGGGAGCCACCATGTCTGAGAAGAACCTCATCCCCCTCGGGTGGCCCGGACAACTTGTTGTCCGGGTGCGCGCAGCGCACAGGAAGCTGCCCTTACGCCTTTTTTCAAGCGAGGTGTTAAAATGAGCGCATCTCCTCTCGTCTGCCCCGTTGGCTCCAGCCAGTCGCCGAAAAAGCTCTATGCCATCGGCGCGGAGTTCGCCAACCCGATGGAACTCTACGCCGCCGCCGAGCAGGTGCGCGACAAAGGCTACCAGTGGTGGGACTGCTACACGCCCTATTATATCCACGGCCTTGACAAGGCGATGGGGCAGAAGAAGTCGTTCGTCGGCCTCTTCACCTTCGTGGGGGGACTGAGCGGGTTGGTCGGCGTTTTCCTTCTCATCACGATTTCGTCGGTCTACGTCTATCCGATCGACACCCAGGCCAAGCCCTACTTCAGCCTGCCCGGTTTTGTGCCGATCATGGATCTCTTGATGATCCTGCTTTCCGCGATCATGAGCATCGTCGGCATGACCATCCTTTGCGGTTTGCCGCGCCTCCAGCATCCGCTCTGGGAATGGGACGCGTTTAATCGCGCCACCCACGATAAATTTTTCATCGTCATCGAGGTGAACGATCCCAAGTTCAACGAGAAGACTGCCGTTGATCTGCTGCGCGACATCGGCGGCACCAATCTCACCCTGATTGGAGAAGAGGAATGAAATTCCGCTACTTCTTCCTCGCTTTGGCGCTGGCGGTGATTGCCGTTTTGGCGATTGCCGGCTTCCGCGGCCAGCATTCGCCCAAGCCGCCCTTCGAGATTTTCCCGGACATGAATTACCAGGACAAGGTCAAGGACCAGCAGCCGAGCGCCTTCTTCGGCGATGGCGCGGCCTCGCGGCCTCCGATCCCCGGCACGGTCGCCGAGGAAATGCCGGCGCAAAACGATTACTGGGCCACGGGTAAGTGGGACGACACCCATTGGGGCGACGGCATTCCCGTGCACGACGCGGTGGACGGCGGACGGCCCCTGCAAATCGACGCGGAGAACATGGCTCGGGGCCGCGAGCGGTACACCATCAATTGCGAAGTCTGCCACGGGGCGGCGGGCGACGGGAAGGGGATCACCTCGAAGTACGGCCTCAACGGCGCGGCCAGTTACCACACCGACCGGCTGCGCGGCGATGCCGACGGCGATCTTTTCAACACCATCACCAACGGCAAGGGCCAGATGCTCGGGTACGGCTACAATATTACCATCGACGACCGCTGGCGGATCGTGATGTACATCCGCGCGCTGCAGCGGAGCCAGAATGCCGCCGTCGCGGATGCGTCCCCGGAGGAGCAGGCGCAGTTGCAGAAGACGGCCAAGCCGGCTGCTCCGGCGCCTGCGCCCGCACCAGCAGCGCCGGCGCCGCCACCTGCGGCCAAGCCGCCCGGGACGGCCAGCAATGGGACTTATAGGACTTATGGGACCTATGGGACATCTGCTGCTTCCCCGTCCTATACGTCCCATAGGTCGTATAAGTCCTATTCAGCCAGCCCATCTGTCGTTTACCTCAGCCAGCAGACCATGGTCAGTTGGTTCGACAGCCTAGACTACTAATGACCGCGCACCCCCACACCATCCACATCCCGCCGCCGGAACGCCTCGTGCCGGGGAAATATCCGCTCAGCGCGATCTTCGCCGGGGGGGCGATCATCGGGCTCATCTTCTCGGCCATTGGCGTCTACCGCGACCCCTACCAGTTTGCCTACTCGTGGTTCTTCGCGTTCTACTACTTCTTCACCATCGCTCTCGGCTCCTTCTTCTGGGTCACGCTCCACTACGCCTGCGATTCCGACTGGTCCGTCTTCGCCCGCCGCAGTTGGGAGAACATCCTCGCCCTGTTTCCCGTCCTCCTGCTCATCTTTATCCCGCTGCTCTGGCCCGAATTTGCCGGCATCCTCTGGAAATGGATGAGCCCGGCCCACTGGAACGACCACGAGCTCGCCATCCGCAGCCTGTACCTGAACTGGCCCTTCTTTTACTTCCGGGTCGTCTTTTACTTCGGTTACTTCATCTGCGCGGGTCTCTACTACCGCGGCTATTCGATCCGGCAGGACCTCGATGGCAATCCAGTTCTCACTCGCCGGATGCACGACCACAGCTACCTCGCGCTGGTCCTCTTCGGCTTGATCCAGACTTTCCTCGCGATCGACTGGTTCTCCGGCCTCGACTGGCGCTGGGGCTCGAGCCTCTTTGGGGTCTATAACTTCGCCATCTGCGCGCAGTCCAGCCTCGCCGCGTGCATCGTCATCATCGCCGTGCTGCGCAACGCCGGTTATCTCCAGATGATGAACCACGAGCATTTCTACCTCATGGGCAAGCTCCTCTTCGGCTTCACCATTTTCTGGGCCTACATCGCGTTTGGCCAATACCTGCTCATCTGGTACGCCAACATCCCGGAAGAGACCATCTTCTACAACGACCACAACCGCGGCCACTGGCTTTATCTCACCTACTTCCTCGCCGTGGGCAAATTCATCTTCCCGGCCATCTATCTGCTCTCGCAGGATAACAAAAAGAGCCTGGCCGCGCTCAACTTCATCGCGGTCTGGATTCTCTTCATGCACGGCGTCGAGCTCTACTGGTTCATCATGCCCTACGCGCACCATGGCATGTGCCCGAGCTTCGAGGATTTCATCGCCAGCCTGACGGTCGCTTCGATCCTCGGCTTCGCCTACATCAAGATCGCCGCCACGGCCTCCCTCTTCCCGACCAAGGACCCGCGCCTGGTCGAGTGCCTCACCATCACGAACTGACCATGTCCGAGGAAACCGCATCTCCACCCCAGATCAAGTTCAGTTGGCTCGTCGGCACCGTGGCGGCCTTTGCCATCTTCGCCGTGATCGGCGCCTACTCGGCGCGCATGACCCAGACCTATACCGATTACGACGAGGACCGGGCCGCCCAGCGCTACGCCAACCTCGCCCAAGTGCGGGCGGACGAGAACAAGCTGCTCTATCCGCTGGATGAAAACAAGAAGCCGACCGCCGAATGGGTCGACCAGGACAAGGGCATCGTCCGCATTCCGATTGATGAAGCGATGAGCCGGGAGATCGACACCCTCAAGGCGCAACAACCGGCCGTCGGCTGCGAAATCCCCGGGTCCGTGCCCGCGCCGCCGCCTGCTCCGCCGGCGCCGACCAATGCCGCGCCGGTTGCGCCCGTTGCTCCCGCGAAGCCCGGCACCGCGGCCAAGCCTGCCGCGGCGAAGGACAAAGTCCCGGCGAAAACCCCCGGCGCAGGGCCTGCGCCGGCTACCGCTCAACCGAAAACTTAATATGGCCACTCTATTCCCCACCACGGTCGCCCCGCGCGGTTTCGTCTCGACCGACCCCGAACTTGCCGCCATCGACGCGTCCGTCCGCTGGCCTGTGCTCGTCTGCCTGCTCAGCGCGGTGCATTGGATGGTCGTCGGCACGTTCCTGCTCGTCTACGCCTCGTCGCTGATGCATCCGCAGGACGCGTTTCCCATCCTCGGCTGGTTCGTCGATCTTTCCGACAACTTCAGCATGTTCACCTACGGTCGCGTCTACCCCGCCGCCATCGATTGCCTCGTCTACGGTTGGGCGAGCACGGCCGGCCTGGGCCTGACCATTTGGCTCCTGGCCCGCACCAGCCGCAATCCCGCCCATTCGCCCGCCGCGCTCATGACCGCCGTCGTTTTCTGGAACCTCGGCGTCGCCATCGGGCTGACCGGCATTTTCATGGGCGACAGCAACGGCGTCGAACTGCTCGAATTCCCCGCCTACGCTTCGTGGCTGCTTTGGTTCGCCTACGCCGTGCTCGCGCTCTGGGCCATCGCCACCTACCTGTGCCGCCGCGCGGGCAACGACCATATTGCGCAGGCCTGGATCCTGGTCGCGCTTTTCGCCTTCCCCTGGCTTTACGGCGCGGGCAGCACGTTGCTGGATAATCGCCTCGTTCCGGCGGCCGGGGGTGATGTAGCCCATGAATCGTGGGTGGGATCCTTGCCCGGCTCCGGCGTCATGCAGGGCGTGATCGATGCCTGGTACGTGCATGGAATCTACACGCTCTGGCTCGCGCCGCTGGGCCTCGCCCTGCTTTATTATCTCATCCCCAAGGTCTCCGGCCTGAGCATGCGCTACGGTTCGTACGCACAGGTGGCGTTCTGGACGTGGATCATCTTCGCGCCGTGGACCGCGGTGCATGATCTCGTCGGCGGGCCTGTCCCGGCGGAGACGGTCAGCATCGGCCTTTTCCTCAGCGGGCTGATCTTCATTCCCGTGGCGCTGATCGGCATCAGCCTCATTTCCACCGCGTTCTCCGCCGAACACACGGTGGGACATCACGGCGGAGTTGTTTTTCCGTTCCTCGTCCTCTCGTCGGTCGCGTTCGTGGTGACCGGAGCTTGCGAACAGATCCTCTCCATTCGCGGCGCGGCTGATCTGCTGCGCTTCACCATGTTCCGCGAGTGCAATACGCTTCTCTGGATCTACGGCTTCTTCAGCTTCATCGTCTTCGGCTCCATGTACTACATTGTGCCGCGGCTGCTCGATTTCGGCTGGCGCTCGGCGATGTTGGTGCGCATCCATTATTACACCAGCCTCTATGGCATCCTGCTCGTCATCGCCATGCTCGGCTTCGGCGGCGTGATGCAGGGACGGCAGTTGGAATATCCGGATGTCCAAGTAACGATCAACTCGGTCAACGACGTCTGCATCTCCTACTATATCGCGGCAACGATGTGCGTCAGCCTTGTCGCGGTCGGCAACGGCGTCTTCGCGTTTCACCTCGGCTGGATGCTGATCGATTGGCTCCGCCTGCGCGTCCGCGGTAACCGCCTCGCCGCCGAAATCCTGATGGAACCCTATGAGGGCGACATCCCCGCCGCGAAGTCGGAAGAGGTAACGGCATGAACCCCATCCCTTCTTTTCGCGGCTTCTTCGGCTTCATCTTTGCCATTTTCCTCTTCACCTGGCTCGGCTTCGTCGTGTTTCCGTGGCTGGAAATCGGCCATTTGCCGCCCATCCAGGACGAGGGAAGCACCGACATCGCCCCGTGGGATTCCTCCGGCGAGGCCCACGCCGGCGAGCGCATCTATGCCGCCGACGGTTGTGTCTACTGCCACACCCAGCAGGTCCGGCCGGAAAGCTCCGGCGCCGACATCGTTCGCGGCTGGGGCACGGCCAAGGACGCGGATGGCAAGGAGGTCACGCGCCGCAGCTATCCGCGCGATTACATCTGGCAGGGGCAGACCTTCCTTGGCAACACGCGCAGCGGCGCGGACCTGAGCAACGTCGGCGAGCGCTTCCCCGATGCCGCCAAGCTCTACAGCTATCTTTACGACCCCTACATTCTCAACGGCCACAGCAGCATGCCTGAGTTCCGCTTCCTCTTCGTCACGCAAAAGATCAGCGGGCAGGTCTCCCAGGATGCCCTCGTGCTTACCCCCGCCGACGCGCCGCCCGCCGGGTACGAGGTCGTGCCGACCGCCCAAGCCCGTGCGCTCGTGGCATACCTGCTTTCGCTGAAGAAGGGCTATCATCTCAAACCGGATGAAGCCGGCATCCCCTACGTTCCGCCCTCCACCAAGAGCTAGACCATGAGCCAAGAGAACCCTCACGTCGAATCTCCGCACGAGCCTTCCGGCGACGACGCCATTCAGCCCACCGCGCCCGATTTCATTGAAATGCCGGAAGTCCCGGTGCTTTCGGCGGAAAAGGAAGCGCTGCCCGTCTGGCTTTACGTCATTTGCGGAGTTGCGCTCTTTCTCGCTGGTAGCTCGTTCACCGGTTTTCAGGTTTACGGCCGCGGCATGCTCGACCAGGGCGCGGGTGGTCCGATTGCTTCCGGGGTTGCCCCGCCGGCGGCCCCGCCCACGCCGGCGGAACTCGGCAAGAGCCTCTACAACGGCAACTGCGCCAACTGCCACCAGGCCACCGGCGAGGGCCAGCCCGGCTCCTATCCTCCGCTGGCCAATTCCCCCTGGGTCAACGGGAACAAGAAGCGACTCGCTGCGATTATGCTCGCGGGCGTCGCGGGCCCGATCACGGTCAACGGCTCGACCTATGGCACGCAGGTCATGCCGGGCTGGGCGGGGGTGTTTACGGACGAAAAGCTGGCCGATATCACGACCTACCTGCGCTCGACCTGGGGCAATACCGCCAACGCCGTCACGGCCGACGAAATTGCCGCGGCCCGCAGCCAATGCGCGGCCCACGCCTCGTCGCCTTATAGCGAGGCCGACCTGCTCGCCATCGCGCCGCACGGGCCCGATCCCTCGGATAAGAAATAGATGGGGGTTTTGCAGCATGCTCCGTCAGGGGACGGGACTTATAGGACTTACGGGACCTATAGGACGCAGTTGTTGAGGCAGTTGCTCGCGTTGGTCTTGCTTTTGGCGATTCCGGCCCACGCCGACATCACCGGCACCGTCACCCTCGTCGGCAAGCCAAACAGCAAGGACGAAACGTTCGTTGCGCAGGCCGCCAATTGCGGGGAGAGCCCCATCCGCCATACCGAGAACTGGAAGGTCGGCCTCAAGGGCGAGCTGGGCGATGTTGTGGTGTGGATTGTTGATCCGAAGTTTGAGCCGGTGACGGTGAATCCCTACCTACCGATCCGAGTTCCCATCAAACAGATCGGCTGCCGGTACGTACCTCACGTCATAGCAGTTCAAGCAGGGATTCCCTTCGCGATAACCAACGGCGACCCCACACTCCACAACATCCGTGCCAAGAGCTATAACGGCCCCGGCCAACCGCCTGGCGCGGACATCTTCAACTTCGGGCAGGGGACCCAGGGACAGACCGACGAGCGTGAGTTCGACGACCCCGGCATTTACACCCTCCAATGCGACGTCCACGGTTGGATGCAAGCCTGGGTCATGGTCCTCAAAGACGATGGATTTGGGGTAAGCGGCCTCGACGGGAAGTTTAAGATTCAGATGATCGACGGAAGTCACGTTCTACTCGACGGCGACTACAAAATCGACGCCTGGCATCCCCGTTTTGCCCAGACGCTCGAGCAAACCATCCACGTCAAAAATGGCACGGCGAATGTTTCCTTCCAGTTTGACGGGGCGAAATCATTCTAATCACGTGTTCCAACCCATGAGCTTTAAGCCCCTAACCAGATCCCAGGGCGTTGCCCGGGCAACGCCCTGGGTAAACTTTCCCCTCCATCCGGAGCCCGGAAAGAGACCTCTGCAAAAGTGGTCTTTATAAAATCCCGAAGGGATTTTATAACCCTAGCCGGTGGTAAGACCGCAGCGGTCGCCACCACCGGTGTCTGGCAAAAAAGATTCGTACCCCAACGGGGTTCTATAACCTGCCCTGAAGTTATACTACCCGCTTCGGGGTAGGGCTCTGGGAAGGGCGCATACCGGTGGTGTCGCCTGCTGGCTCGACCACCGGCTAGGGTCATAAAATCCCTTCGGGATTTTTGGAACCGACTTTTGCCGAGGTCTCGGAAAGGGCGGCCTAAATCCAGGTATAAGTTAGATCGCCCTTTCGGGGCTCGGCACCCGATGAACTATTACCCAGGGGCGTTGCCCGGGGCTATCTCTAGGGCGCCCCGTTGCGGCTGCCGGCGCGGAAGCTTCAGGGCAACGACGCGCTAAAGATACCGTGACTAAATTAGCCGCCCCACGCAGCCATTCTTATACTTGATTTTTCGAGGAGAAACCTTTGCCAGCGCGATTGAAAATGTGTAATCCTAGACGAAGATTGTAAAACCTATGGACGATCTGCCCCCCAGCTCAGAAGCCATCGCACCGCCGACCCAACGTGCCCCAGTTGATGTCCCTCCTTCCCATGGCCACGGGGATGGCGGAGGCGGCGGACATGGAGACGACCACGGCCACCACGATCTTGGTTTTTGGCGCACCTACGTTTTTTCGACCGACCATAAAACTATCGGCATTCAGTATCTCATTGGCGGCTTCTCCTACCTGTTTTTCGGTTTCGGCCTGATGCTGCTCATGCGCTGGCAGATCGCGTTTCCCGGCGAGGCGCTGACCTGGGCCAACGCGTGCCTGCACATGGGCTACCAGTGGGACCAATTCCTTTACCACATCGGGTACCTACCCAGCGCCCCAACGATTCCCATCCCCATCGAGCCCGACCCGAATCATCCGCCGCTGCTTCAGTATATCTTCGGCCCGGACCAGATGCCCGGCGGCAAGATGACCGGCGATTTCTACAACACGCTCGGCGCCATGCATGGCACGATCATGGTCTTCTTCGGCATCGTCCCGGTCGCCTTCGCCGCGTTCGGCAACTACGTCATGCCGCTCCAGATCGGAACGGTGGATATGGCGTTTCCCCGGCTGAACATGGGCAGCGTCATTCTCTTCTTTTTCAGCGCCTTTGTGGTCACGATCAGCTTCTTCGTTCCCGGCGGCGCGGCCAAGGGAGGGTGGACCTCCTACACGCCGCTGGCCACCGTGGGAGACCAGCCCATCAACACGGTTTTCTGGGGCCATAATTTCCACCATATGTGGCCGATGTGGCTGACCGGCCAGTCGCTCTGGCTCATTGGGATGGTGTTCAACATCACCTCGTCGCTGTTGAGCAGCGTCAATTTCATCACCACCATCGTCCAGCTCCGCGCCAAGGGGATGGGCTGGATGCGCATGCCATTCTTCGTCTGGACCCAGTTCGTCACCGCCTTTTTGCTCCTGCTGGCCTTTCCTCCTCTGGAAGCGGCCGTCGGCATGCAAATTCTGGATCGCCTGGCTGATTCCAGCCTCTTCTCTCCCGGCGGACTCGTGGTCGGCGGCTCTCCCTGGCGCGGCACGGGCGGAGGCACCCCCCTGCTGTGGCAGCACCTCTTCTGGTTTCTGGGCCATCCCGAAGTTTACGTTTTGATCCTGCCTGGTCTCGGCATCATCGCGGAGGTCGTGGCCAACAACGCCCGCAAGCCGATCTGGGGATACAACCAGATGGTCTATTCGCTGCTCGTGCTCGGCTTTCTTTCCATGATCGTCTGGGCGCACCATATGTATCTCACCGGCATGGGGACCGCGGTCAGCTCCTTCTTCCAGTTGACTACCATCATCATCTCGGTGCCGACCATGGTCATTCTCAGCTCGCCCATCTTCTCGCTCTGGGGCGGCTCGATCCGCTTTACCTCGCCCATGCTCTGGGCGACCGCTTTCCTGCCGCTCTTCGGCATCGGAGGCTTGACCGGCATTCCGCTCGCCTTCAATGCGCCTGACACTTTCCTCCACGATTCCTACTACATTATCGCCCACTTCCATTACGTCATCGCGCCGGGAACCATCTTCGCGCTTTTTGCCGGCACCCATTATTGGTATCCCAAGGCTACCGGCCGCATCATGAGCGAGTTCTGGAACAAGGTCCATTTCTGGCCGACCATGATCCTGATGAATTGCATTTTCTTCCCGATGTTCCTGCAAGGCATGGCCGGCATGCACCGCCGCATGTACGACGGGGGCAACACCTACCAGCTCTTAAACCACGACGTCATCGGCTGGAACTGGTTCATCTCCGAATCGGCCTGGATCATGGGCGTGGCGCAGATTCCATTCATCCTCAACTTCGCCTTGAGCTGGAAATATGGCCGGAAGGTCTCCGACAATCCGTGGGAGGCGACCACGCTGGAATGGGCCGCGCCGTCGCCTCCGCCGCACGGCAATTTCACCAAACCGATTGTGGTTTACCACGGGCCCTATGAATACAGCGTGCCGGGAGAGCCCACCGATTTCACACCGCAAAACGAACCGCCCGCCTCTGCGAAGCCGGTCCGCATCTCCGGACCTTCGCCTGAAGAGGAGCGCACCGTCGGGTTCCCGCCATTGACCTAGAGCCAACAGAATTAACCGGAAAACATGAAATCAGGAAATACATGAAGAAGCCAGGAACACCAGAAATTCAGGATTTCGTTTCATCGGTTTCATGATTCCATGTTTTCCGGCCAAAAGTTCCGTTAGTCCCAATCCGATGAATCATCTTAATCGTATTAAAAAATTCCGTTAATTCCGTCAAAAATCTGCCTTCATGGAAATCCCCTACACCCTCACGGCGCGCCCCGATACCGGCCTTTATAACGGCAAGCTCGGCATTTGGCTTTTTCTGGCTTCGGAAGTCATGCTCTTCGGCGCGATATTTACCGCGTATCTCTTCATGCGGCTCGGCGCGGATGATGGCACGTGGCCCGATCATATTCAGAACGTCCCGATCGGCTTCGCCAACACCTGCATTCTGATCACGTCGAGTATCACCATGGTTTGGGCCTGGGTCGCGCTCAAGGAACGCAAGTTCAACACCTACCGGCTGGCTCTGTTCCTGACCATCCTCTGTGGCGTCGCTTTTCTTTGCCTCAAGGCCGTCGAATATCATTCGAAATTCAATCACTTGGGCGTGAAGATCAAGGACAGCGCCATCGAGAAATACCAGCCCCAGTTGGACCAGATGAACGCTTTTGTCGGGGCGATTCCCTCGCAGCATGTCTACGAAATTCGCTCGGAAGATGTGAAGCACGAAGACAAGGATTCCTACACGCTCGTGCCGGACAAGAAGCCTCAATACCTGATCAACCTGGCGGGGGATAAGGGAACCTCGGCGCCGGAAACTCCCGAGGATAAAGACGCGACCATCACGATCCAGAAAAGCGACGTTGACCAAGCCCTCACCGGCTATCTGGTGCCCAAGTACGGCACCTACTACGCCATTTATTTCTTCGTCACCGGCCTGCACGCCATGCACATCATTGGCGGCATCGTTGTCATGACCTATTTCCTCACCATCGGCTCGCGGCTCTACAAGCGCAACCCGGAGCAGCTCTCCAATCGCATCGAGGTCACCGGCATCTTCTGGCACTTCGTCGATCTCGTTTGGATCACGGTTTTCCCCATCCTTTACCTCACCTGATTTTTTGAAAAAAGCCTCAACCCGCGTTAAATTGACATCATGAGTGCCGATTCCACCCACAGCTCGGAAGAAACCCACGCGCCCCACGACCAAGCGGCCGAGGTGGCCCATGCGTGGCAGCACTTTTTCAGCGACTGCCGCTTTTTCCTCGTCTTCTTTCTCATCATCGTGCTGACCGTGGCCACCTGGAACATCAATTTCGGCCCGGTCGGTAACAAGTTCTTTGTCTTCGCGACCGCGGCGATGCGGTGCGGCCTGATCGCCTACTACATGCTCACCCTGTTCAAGCCATTCTCCCTCGTCAAGAGGACCTTCATCTTCTCCGCCCTGTTCCTTGCGGGCATGATCTTCCTCTCCTGGTGGGATTCCGAAATCCGCGGCATCGGCGACCCGATCAAGGACCGCGTTAACCCTCCACCCTACGCGCAGGGAGTCCATGAGCCTTAAATTCGTCCATCAGATCATCATCTTCGCCGGGATCAGCATTGCCTTGGTCTTCGCTTGGTTTTGCTTTTTTGATCCCAGCACGACGGGCAACTTCCTCTATACCGTGGCCGGCGTCGGCTCCGTTGGTGCGGCCATCGGTCTTGTGGCTTATGAGTTTCACTTCCTGAAAAAAACCCGGAAGCTAATCGTCTAGACTTCATGAAAACTTCCCTTCTTCGCGCCACGGCCGCCCTGACTCTCCTGTTCGTCCTAGCTTCCAACGGCAGCGCGCTGGCCTGCGCCGCCTGTTACGGCGACACCAGCGGCAGCAAGCAGGGTAACGCCGCCGCGGTCGGGATCTTCGCGATGGTCGTCATCATGTTCGCCATGCTCGGGGCGATCGCGGCTTTCGGCTTCCACCTCGCCTACCGGGCCAAGCACCCGCTGCCCGATTACAACGAGCTTTTGAATCAAGACGACATCCAGCCAAACCCCGGACCCGCCTCATGACGTCCCTGCCCTTCGCCCTCCTCATGGAATCGCTCGGCATTGCGCCGAACGCCTCGCTCCACGGCTATGCCATCGACAGCATGCTGGAGATGCTGCACTGGTTCATGCTGATTCTTTTCGTCGGCTGGGGCTCGTTTTATTTTTACACTCTCTGGCGGTTTCAGAAAAAGCGCAGCCCGAAGGCGAACTATGTCGGCACGACCAGCCATCTTCCGACCAAGCTGGAAGGCGGCGTCATCGTCCTCGAAGTGGTTCTGTTGATGGCCTTCGCCGCGCCGATCTGGGCCGCCCGCGTCGATCAGTTCCCCTCGGGGCCGGACGTCACCCACCTCAGCGCCGTGGGCCAGCAGTTCCTCTGGAACTTCCATTACACCGGCCCGGATGGCAAGTACGGCCATCGCGATGTCTCGCTCGTCAGCAGTTCCAACCAGCTCGGCCTCGACCGCAGCGACCCCGACGCCGCCGACGATCTCACCGCCATCGGCGAAATGCACCTCCCGGTCAACAAGCCGTGCATCGTCGATGTGATGTCCAAGGACGTCATCCACGATTTTTGCATCCCCAACATGCGCGTGGCGCAGGACGCCATCCCCGGCTCCATCATTCCGCTCTGGTTCATCCCGGTCAAGACGGGCACTTACGAGATCGTGTGCGCGCAGCTGTGCGGCAACAACCATTCGCTGATGAAGGGCACCCTCGTGGTCGAAGACGAAGCGTCATACAAGAAGTGGTTCGATGAGACGGCCAAGCTTAGCGGCGCCAAAATCGTCGAGGGCAAGCCGGTCTCCGACGCCACGACGACTGATTCCGCTGCCGGCGTGGCCGCAAATCGATAATCATGTTGGGTGACCCGGACAACTTGTTGTCCGGGTCGCGCATCAGCGTGAACGGAAAATGACGGCGCGTCACCCCCGCAGCACGCCGTCCGCGCCCAGCTGGGGCACGATGGCAAATTGATCCAGCCGCGCGCAAAAGGCAATGTCCTTCTCCAGCCCAACCCTGCGCAATTCCCGCCCGGCCGCGCTGCCGAGCAGCATCTCCGCCAGTTCATCCCGCACTGAGCGATAGAGCGGGACGAAGGCGTGATCCTGACCGAGGGCCTCCGCCAGCGCGCCCGCGACGGCCGCATCGTCCACGCCGAAATCGCCGTTACACCCGGCGCACACCACGATCCACGGAGGCCCGATCTTCCGCAGATGTTCCGCCACCGCCGCGAGGTTCAGAAAGCACGCCGCCATCACCGCGCGCGCTCCCCGGCAGGCGGTGAGGGCCTGCGTCCCGTTCGTGGTCGTCAGAATGATGCGCTTGCCCCGGACCCGCGCCGGGGTGAAGTCCTCCGGCGAATTTCCGAGGTCAAATCCAGCCACCGCCTGCCCACCCCGTTCGCCCGCCAGCAGCGCCTCCGGGTTGCGCGCCTTGAGCACGAACGCGTCGCCGACGCTCCCAATCGGTTGCACGCCCTCCGCGCCGTGGGCCACCGCCGTCACGATGGTGGATGTCGCGCGAATGACATCGATCACGACGCAGGCCGAGGCCCGCAGACGATCCTGGTCGAGCGCCTTCCATTGCGCGGGGAGAAAGCAAATCTCGAGATCGTTCATGGCGTCGATCAGCCGCGATAGAGCGCCGCGTCAATCACCGACCAGAGATGAACGATCCAGCCCAGCAAGATCCACCAGAGCAAGCCCGCGAGGACGAACATGATCAGGGCTTTGAGGACACGCCCCTGCACCAGTTGCCCAAGGCCGGGAATAAAGAAGCTGCAGATCGCCGCGAGGACGTTTCCCGATGAGCCGGGTCCAGGACCGTTTGACATATCTTCTTTTTAGGCACGAAAGATCAGAAAAAACGAAAGAAAAATCGAGAAATCCACCGGGCATTTCCTCGCGGCGCCCGGCCGTACTCCGCGTTCTTTTGCGGCAACGCCGGACGGATTTCCAGCACTAACAGATAGGTTAGTGTTATCCAGAAGCAAATCGGGAAAGCCTAAGGAATGTCCAAAAGACCTTCCGAGGCTCTCTTTCTCGCCAAGAGGCTGCGAACGCTGCGGGAACAAGCCGGCCTTACCCAGGAGGGCTTCGCCGAGCATGCGGGTATCTCGTACAAGATGTACCAATCGTACGAGGCGGGGCGGAGATGGAACCTGCGCCTCAGCACGATCCTGAAGCTGGCCGGAATTCACGGCCTCACCTTATCGAGCTTATTTTCGGCGAAAACGCCGAAGACCAACCTCAAAAAGGCGTGAACATTCACACGCCCCGCTTCCATCGGCGCCGGTTCCTGCGGCTGCTCGGGCAGGGGGCGTTGCTCACCGCGATCCCCAGCCAACTATGGGCGGACGAGGCCGATACCGTCACCATCTCGATCCTCCATACCACCGATCTGCACGGCCATATTCTGCCCACGGTCGATTACAACGATCATCCCGACCTTGGCGGCCTGGCCCGCTGCGCCAGCCAGATTCGCCGGTGGCAGCGGGCCAATCCCAATAACATCCTGCTCGATATCGGAGACGTTTACCAGGGCACCGAGTTCGGCCTGCGCACCCGCGGCGCGACGATGATTCGCTGCCTCAACGCGCTGGCCTACGATGCCTGGGTCGTCGGCAACCACGACTTCGATTGGGGACTCGAGACCCTGGCCGATTGCGCGGCGCTTTCGTCGATGCCCGTGCTCGCCGGCAACGCCATGGTGGATGGGAAGCGCGTGGGGAATCCGGGTCGATCCGCGGGCCCGCTGAGCCAACTCCGGCCCTGGCTGCTCAAAGACATCGCGGGATTTCGGATTGCGATCATCAGCCTGACCACGCCGGCGCTCGCCACCTGGCTGCCGCCGGAGGATCGCAGGGGATTCGAACTCCTCGACCCGGTCGAAACCCTGCGCGTCCTCTTGCGCGAAGTCGGCGAGCAGCGCCCCGATGCGATCGTCCTCGCCGGCCACATGGGCGTCACCCGCCGCGACGATTATGCCAATCGGGTGGGCGCGCTCACCGGCGAATTTCCCCAACTGGCCGTTTACATCGGGGGTCACACCC
>Ga0116229_10004008_pt1 | contig 24209 bp, 21 predicted proteins | sample S1TSphgellanicum_3_FD_87313 | JGI IMG/M metagenome (GOLD analysis project Ga0116229, IMG submission 87313) | Host-associated microbial communities from peat moss isolated from Minnesota, USA - S1T2_Fc - Sphagnum magellanicum MG | ecosystem: Host-associated > Plants > Peat moss > Unclassified...
CAAGATTATACTCTTCACAAGATGGATATTCCCATGACATTTTGTTTGCTAGTGCTTGACATGTTAGCTTTTTGCATGCTAGATCTGAGAGATTGTTCATTCTTTTGATTCATACTCCTTTATGTATTTCATACGTCATACCCTATGTATCATGCATTCAATCACTGATGTGGTTTATCCAGGAAAGCCAAGTTTTGATTGAATTATATGCATTGCACAATGACAGCCTTTGCCCGTTTTTGGCCTTTCATGTCCTAATTGGAGTCAGTCTTATTTTTCTGAATTTTTTCCGTCATTTATTTCTTTTCTGGTGTGAATTCAATGAGTTTTTCTAATTTCTTGGAAAGAAGTCACCTTATTTTTAATTAATATCACAAATTCAAAAGTTTCAAATAAAGAAAAACCCTGGCTTGGGGTGTACATCTGCCTTCCAAAATTTTGTGGGAAGTAAAAGACTATCAGATGTTGGGTAACTTGAAAATGATTTTTGAAATGATTGATCTTTCTGCTTTCTTCCTCTTGAACATGATATGTTAACAATCAGCGCTCCACACACCCAGAAAAGAAAAGAAAAACGGGTATTGGTAGTTGCATTCATTTTCATTGATTCATTACTTTTGAGCAATTTTTAGTTGCCAAAAAGGTCAGTCTTACCAAGTAAAAGACTGCAGACATTTAGGGCTAACCTCTCTGCTCTCAATTCGGAGTAGCCACCCTTCATCAATTACATTGCCAATGATTTCAAGGGGTTCCTGCCAAGTTTGCACCAGGTTCCCCAAGTTCCCAATGTATTCCTCAAGATCTTCCCAAGAGCATTACACTTTTATCTCAATTACTTTGGCCAAAGAGAGATTTTGAATTTCAACTAGGGGCAAAGATGTTATGGGAAAACCTTGATCATCTTAGTAAAGATATGGCCAACAATGAACATACCCATGCTGGTATTTGTGTGGAGTAAGCATCTTGTTCCTAAACCTGTTGTTGTTGTTGTTCCTAAACCATATTCAAAATCACCGTGCTCTCTCAACCTAGAACTTCCAGTAGAACCCAACAGAACCAACAGTACTCACCTCTACAGAAGTAGAGCATCCCATGATATATGAGAAATTTCCTGTCCCTGAAAACAGTCCCACATTAATGACATAGATATAAAAATTTGGACAGAAGTTCAGCATATAAAACAGAAGATATGAGCACCAAGTTATAAACAGTTTTGACACCATTTTTCAAGCTACCGCATGTACAGAAATGTTAACCAGACCCCAAAACTTATGTCTTGGGTGAACAAGAGGGTGTTGGTGTTCAGCAGCTATCACATCCTTGGATGAGACTGGAAGAACAAAACTGTTTCATTGTAAGAAAAAGCATGAAATAATACTTGCATGAAGCTACTGCAATCTGTTACCATCAGTAAGACTGGAAGCTTCTTCTTGTGATCTGCATCTGTTTGATGTGCTTTACTGGATCACTGCAACTGCAGTGGTTGTTGTCTCATTGATGACAGCCTTCTTGTGATTTTTGTTTTCAACAGGGCCCATAGGTGGCATAGAGAAAATGCTTTGTGTTGAACTTCCCTGTCGAATATCCTGGATGGTGCGCAGGGCTGTAACTGTGCTGCGATAGATAGTCTCCACAGCTTCACAAGAAGATCCTTGTGATTGGTGCAGAATGTCAAAAGGAGATCCTGGATGGCTATCTCCCTGCTTAAGGAGGGTGCTAGTCTCCAATGACACAGAAAAAAGAGACTCCAAGTTTCTCTCACACTCCTGAACCAGCTTCGAAAGAAGCTCTGTGGTGTAGAAGGGCTGTAGCAGCACACTCTGTATGTAGGGCATTCGCAGGACTGTCCCTGTGCGCTTGTCATGCTTTTTCAGAATCTTCACTAGCCCTGCATTTGTTACCAATTCAAGAGTCAAGAGCTAGAACTAGACAGGAACAAAATGAAGACACTCAGGGGGCAAATAATGTGTGAAATGACCAGGAAAGAAATTCTCATACAAATTATGCAGATCTCAAAATGATGATTGGTGGTTCAAACTTCAATGCTTAGAATGCTCTGGCATACCTGTATAGTTCAGAGAGCTATAGTTTTCCAGCAGAACCATTTCACCATGGAATGTAACAATGTCTCTGAAAACCCTCAGCACCTCGTCATCCCCAACACTCTGTAATGGGTCATCAAAATTCATTCCTCTCTGCCTCTTCACCCTCTCTATTCTGTCCTTCAGTTCCTGCAGGGGAAAGACAACAGCATCCTACATCATGTAGAGAAATAATCACCAGTATCGAGTTCTGGGTTCAGTGTGCACCCTTTACCACTTGATGCAGCACTTTCACACCACCCTTCCAAAAATTTCTAGCCTTCACCGTCTGATTCATGCAGACTGCCAGATAGCACTTCTTCAGCAGGCTGGAGATTAGATGTCTGCTATACTGGATACAACTGATACCCTTCCTTCCCACTGACAGATTCATAACAGATCTAGCAGCCAGACTACAGGATCCTCAAAGGGAAGTAAAAGAAGACCATCTTCCACCTTCAGACAAAACCACTGCATTGAACACATGCTCAAGCTCAGAGCTTTCAACATGGAAGAAGAAGGCAATCTTAACACATAGGGATTTCACTGTCACAATTGTGAGAGAAGGTATGAAGTGTGTATGAAGAAGCATGGCTACAGCATGAGATCTATACCTGTAGACGAATAACATACTCTTCCTCCTTCTCAATGAAGAACATGTTGAATTTTCTGAGCTCGTTGTTGAGCAGCCGCACAAACTCAATCTCTGGTGATGACCACAGTCCACTTACGCCTCCTCCTCCTCCTCCTCCAGGAAATTCAACATCACATTTACCGCAACAATTTGTCTGGATTTTTTGTAGAGAAGCCTGCTGCTGCTGTTCCACAGGCGGCCGTTTCATCCTCTTGGACGACTGCTCGTCATGCAACAAGGTTGATTGTAGTACAGCTGCTGGGCCTCCTGCCTCGCTCCTCGCCCTACGAAGCTCCTCATCGACAGCATCAACTGCAGAAGCACCACGGGACTGATGATCCCCGTTGTTGTTACCAAGGGGTGGAGGGGAAGGCGAAGCATCGAATGCAGCATCCGTGAAGCAATCGGGAGCGGCGATGAGCTTCAGACGCTTCTTGAGCTGCTTGTACGACAGAAACTTATCCCTCCATTCTGGCAAAGTCTCCTCAATCTGGCTCTGCAATCTTTTCCCAAACTTCATCCTTGTCTTCTTGCTGCTATAGATGGACAAGCGCTCTGCTTGCAAAAGTGGCAAAGGTTCTTCACAAGCCCGATGGCAGCAGAACGCACAACTGACGATCCGGCAGAAGAGCTCGGTGAATATCGAGCCGCAGGCAAGGCAGGGAGGAGGGGAGAACCGAGGCGAGGATGATGACCTTCACAGTTTATACTAGGAATGCGACTTCACTTGCATACGCAGAGTACACTGAGTCCTGCCGTTGAACTCGAAACACGCCGTGCAACCGCAAATCATTTTCACACAGCAAAAGAGAGACGTTTCGAGAACAGAGAAAGAAAGAAAGAGAGTGCGTGCGCACCACCCTACAAATCGCTTATTTTCGAAAACAGATAACGTTCTTATTTTCTACTACGCAGCAACACTGAAAGAAGAAGAAGAGAAATCGAACTGAATCCGCGGAATGCAAACACTCAGAGTAACAAGTAACCAGCAATCAACCCTAAGGACTGGGAGAGAGACAGCTTCACAAGCATGCAAGCAAAGCACGGCAAACAAACGCCCGATCAATGCCGCTACCGAACAAACAAAAAAACCACCAGATCCCAAATCAAAACGAGATGAGGCACAGCGCGGCGCGTGAGTACTTAACGAAAACGACCGCGCAATCTGATGAGTCAAGATTTCGTGAAGGAACAAGACTTCACGGCCAACAAAATCGAGGGCGAGAAATACCTTCTTAAGAGGAGATGCAAGCAGAAGCACCAGACACAGAGAGAGAGAGAGAGAGAGAGAGAGAGCATCAGAATAGGGATCTTCGCCGGCGATGCTGTTGTCAGGAAGTCCACGTCTTTCTTTCATTTTGCTCCTTCGCCTGAAGTTCCAGGCCTTTTTAAACTGGCTACATACATATATAAATGTAGCCAAAAAGCGAGATTAAAAATTAAAATGGCTAAAGTCAAGTCATTTAACAAAATATTTCCAATAGCCAGAACTCGACCAAAATTTAAGAAAAAATCACAAAAATATCTATCTATCTATCTATCTATCTACACAATGGTTCCAAGTAAGTAGCCAAAGAAATGTAGAAGGAGTTTAAATAAATTTACTTTCATCATTTAGCTTGTAGCCAAATCTCCTATGGATGATCGCCACTTTACTACTACATCACAAAATTGACCACACCCCCAAAAACAAATTTGTAAAAAAAGCAAAAAAATAAGCCACATTTGGGCCCCCAACTCAATCCGCACACATCAAATGATGATTTTCCCGTACCACATACTATTGCACTCTGCGCATATATGGGAGCATATCCTCTGTGGGTAAAGGACTGCACTAAGAATACTCCACCTGAGTGCACTCCAAAATTCCACAGCATATGCTTTTCTAGTAAGTAAGTAAAGTAAGTAAGAAAGTATGTAGCCTAGCCTACTCTTTCCAGAAGCCGCTTCCTTTTTTTCATTGGCCTTGCCTACCAAGGCAAAGATATTGTGTTTAGATTCATTATAGAGTATTATAGTAGCTTAAGGGATTTTGACCCCTAGGTAATAAATAATAGGTCTATTTTTATATGAGGATTTTTGAAACATGATATATATTTTTGGCTAGCGTTGTAACTTGAGATTAGTTATAGAGTTATAAATATCTCGAAGGATTTTGGTTTGTTTAATTTAGAGGGTTTTTTGAAGATTGTATTTTTGCATGGTGAAATATTTTGAGTTTCCATAATTCTCCTTTTGCTTAAGATACTTTTTAATGTAAATGGTTAGGCCACAGTGTGACACACCCCTTGTTTATGATGATTTTGGAGTCTGGATGTTTTCTCGTTTGCCTTTATTGTTGCAGTAGCTTTAGGTGTGACACATTGTGACTTTCATCCTTTGTTGTTTCTGTTCATCCTTCTGTCATCCGCATAGGTAACAATGTACGTCACCCAGTCACCATCGCATGAACCAAACAACCGAGAGAGAGGTAGTGTTTTTCTTTAAAGAATTTTGTTTTGGGGCCAAAGTGGCGATGGACTACCTAGGAAGATTTAGCCAATATGGCTAAAAACCCAACTATGAAATATATACACTTTTTAATCATCCTTCTGTATATTTGGCGATACACTGGAAACCAAATAGGTATAGGAGGAATCTGGCGATGTTTACTCATTTTTTTCTCACCTCTGGCAATTGAAAACCTCCAAAGACAAGAGAGTGTGGAGCCTCTTCTTCTTGAACCCTGGTTTTGGTTCTCTTCCTGAGCTTGTTTAAATTATCACTTGACCAGAAGTTGATCTTTTGAATGTGTTTTTGGCAGAGAAAGGCAATCTATCCAATGATCCACAATGGAAGAAAGAATGGATGGGGAAAAAAAAAAAATTGAATTTTTCCCCCCTCTTATCAATGGATCCTGAGATGCCTTTCTGGAGTTGATGTTCTGTTATAGAAGGTTTGTTGTTGACCCTACCTTTGTAGGGTCGTGGCATTAAGGCGGGCCAAAGTTTAATGTCCCTACATTCTAGGGTTATATGGAGTCCACTACAGAAACATTCCCAGCATAACTGAAGGATCTTATCAGGCTTCACCATGCTAACCACCATGTGTTTCCAATTTATAATGGTGCATTCACACTTGATGTTAAATCAATGTTAATTGAAAATCTAGGTGGCATACTAGGTGGCACCCAATGTTAAATGAGCGATAGCTTAATGTTAAGTGAATGTTAGTTTAACATAAAATGTTCATGTTTACATTTAAGTCTTAAATGATTAGTATGGTGTTAAGGAACTCAAACACTAGAGTCCCTAACACCAAGTGTGAACAGTCCTTTAAAAAAAAGTGTGTTGAATATTTTTCATCCTTATGGATGTCATTTTCATAATGGCAGTGCCATTCATTATGTGAGGAGTTACTGGTTGAACTTTGGGACACTCATCACAAAGGGACTTCACCCTTCTTTAAGGAACTCCTCCTCCCTTCTTGCAATGCAAGTTGTAGTACAATAATAAAGGTGCATTCACACTTGGTGTTAGGGACTCTAAGGTTAGGTCCCCTACCACCATGCTAGCCATTTAGGACTTAAACATAGTTGCCATGAAAATTTTATGTTAAGCTAACATTCACTTAACATTGAGCTATGGCCCACTTAACATTGGGTGCCACCTAAGATGCCACCTAGATTTTCATTTAACACTGACTTAACATCAAGTGTGAATGCACCATAACAACACTAGGATACAATTAGACTCTTCCCATAACAAGCTTCCTTCCTGAATTTTCTGGATCAAGAGAATGCCATAGACTGATCAAGACGATGCCTCCTCAGCACATCCAAGTCCGGATCTGCAAGCAAATTGCTGCAATTCACAACCCACCAGGCTCAACCCATCAGAGGACAATCTGATTCAACACTACACATCAGCAGCAGAACCTCCTGCTGTGTTCACCACACCCAACATGCAGAACAAGGTAGCAATCCATTCAATCCTTTGCCAAACATTTTCCTTATCTTCCTCCCCATACTTAGTTCTTCTTCCTTCTGTGTAAGGACTGAAATTGTGTGCACACAATTCACATTTCAGACACAGTTTGAACACTCTGCACAACCACCACATTGCACCGACATTCATACCAAGTCTAATCCGATTAAGGAATTTGAGTTCATAACAGGTCTGCAAATCAGCATCTCCATACCAGTACACTACTCTCTGACTATCTGCTTCTTCAAAGATGGAGACAGTTCTCCAGCGCTGAACTTCTGCGAAATTAGGATCCATAAACTTAAGCAAAATTTCCTTCTAATCAAATGCATTCAGCATTTTTGTCTTCAACATGTGGTTCTCAAGTCAAAGACAAAACACTTTCATGTTCACCCTCAGCATCTCTCAATTCTAGCAACAATATCTGGACACTTTTAAAGGTGTTCCACCCACTTATGGCTGCTACTACTCTAATTCTAGACTCAATGGGACACCTTAATTCCCTACTGAGATTCATGTGAAGCCTTTCCTGAAATATGATGTCTCAGACTCTCAAATTGTACCAAGCCAGCATCAGATTCTACAAAACAACATCTAATATGTTTGACTGCACACTTGAATGACGTACTGCTGCCCCCAAAAAAACAACAAAGAAGTTTCACACTTGTTTCTCCTCATCTCCACACTTTCACTAGTGACCTTCCTTCATCTCTCAATTAACAAATGTCACTGCTCATGTATGTCCAATGCTCTCATTTTCATGCAATCTGCCCCATTACCTTCAAGAGAGATGTCCATGCAACAAATCAAAATGGCTGCAAGTGCCTTGTTTGTCACACCCGTCATCTTCTCGAAAGCTTCAACATCGTAAACAAATCACTAAAGTGGATGGAGATGGAGAACCTTCATGTAGCAACGAGAGCAAAGATTAGTAGATCGCAACTTCTTGCCCCTAAATCTTTGCTCTTGTTGTTGTTGCGCAAGGGTTTGCATGTGCTTCAATGATTTATTTACAATGCTAAAAGCTTTCAAGAAGATGATTGTGCAACAAAGAAGACACTTGCAACAATTTGAGGTGCTACCCCTGGCTAAGGGGTGTGGCTTTGTGAGTTAGCCAAATAGGTCGGGAGTTCAAATCCCAATTGGACCTCTTCTCCTCACACTCTTTGAGTATAGTCCGCTACTCTAGTGATTAGGGTTGAGGCTTTATCACCAGAGTTCTCAATACAAAAACAAGGGGTGTGTCACATTGTGGCCTTGCCATTTACATTAAAAAGTACATTAAGGCAAAAGAAGAATTATGGAAAAATTCAAATATTTCACCATGCAAAAATATAATCTTCAAAAAAAAACTCTAAAACAAACCAAGATCCTTCAAGATATCAAAGCTCTATAACTAATCTCAAGTTTCAACACAAGCCTAAATATCATCTTTCAAAAATGGTCATATAAAAATAGACCTACTACCTAGGGGCCAAAATCCATTAAGCTACTGTACTCTATAATTAGCCTAAACACAATATCCTTGCCTTGGTAGGCAAGGCCAACAAAGTGCACAAGTAATGTGCCCGGACCTTGTAAATAGGTATTACATATTGAACTATAACTACACTCAAGATAATTGAAAAATAATAATTCAGACCTCCAATAATCCCATTGGTCTGAAAAAAATTCTTTAAGCCTATACGTAATCCTATTTTGCTGAATATTAAAACTAATGGTCCCTTTTTACCATTTCAATTGGCCCTTTAAAATTCTTTGAAATCTACCAAACCCTATTACACATTTAATTACTAGTTCAGTCAAGATAACTAAGAAAAAAAATTCAAATCACCGAATCCCAACAATTTCATTGGGCTATAACATTTTTTTTTCACACATACACACAAGCCTGTTTAACACCCTCTCTATCTTATTACACTTAAATACTATAACCCTTGTCTTCCTTAAAAATAAAGGAGTCTCTTAAGCTCAAACCCTAAACCTGAACTTGGATGATAAATGACTAACAAAAAATTTAAGAATCCTTTTATGTTATGGCTACATACTGGAACTGTTTTTTTTTAAATTTTAAAGTTTGATTTTTTAATTTTTTTTGAAAATTGGCAAATTTAGGGTCATTTTCTCACAAAAATCCTTTGAATGTGGTGACACCATATTTTTCCAAGTTGCAAAAAGCGAAAATTCGTCAAAATTAAAAACAATGGTCTAAATATTGTAAGAAAAAATGGTTGTTAACATAGTAATTTGGCAACTTTGATGATAATTATATTATTTGAAAATTTGTTTAAAAGTTTTGGGGAAAATCTATTTTTTACAGAAAATTTTGTGAAGGAAAAAAAAACCTTTGGAATACTCAATTTTTGACATGGAATTTTCATCATTAATTATTTATTTGACATATATGTCTTTTACCATTTCCCTGCATCTCAATATGTTATCGGCATCTTTTCTTACTTGTGAGATTCTGTCCAAAAATGAAATTAAACATCAAAATTTCAAAATGAAGTGATTTATGACTATAGTTTTTTTCTCACTTTTTTGTTTTGTGAGGTAGGTGGGTTGGCAATCATTTACAAGATGGCCTAACCAAATTTGGCTACATGTCAAAGAAGGGATTTTAAAAATTATGATCTAGAGATATGCTTTAAAAAAATGTTTAAATATGAAAAATTTATGAATTTTTTCCCAAAAAACCTTATGAAGCCTTTGTAGCCCCCTTTTTTGTTGTCACCAAGTGGCAAATCTTCACTCAAAAAACCAATGTTTATGAGGGTTTCGATCCCCAAAACTCATTTATTTATTTATTTATTTATTGATGGGAAAAATCACCAAATTCCTATATTTGGTTGTCTACATGTTAAAAGGAATTGCAGTGTAAATGCTTTGATGGTTGCTTCTATTCACCAACAATGATTTTTTTGGGCAAATTGGCACTTGGCAACACAAAAGAAAACAGATTTTTAAATATGTAAATTTGATCAAAATTTTAAAAAGAATTTAAAATTTTGCCAAACTTTCAAAATCAAAATTGAAAAGAAAAAACTCATCAATATGCACCCCTTGCACCTAAGCACTCATTTTAACCATGAAGGGGACCTTGAGACAAATGAAGACACCCTTTTGGTCAAGGTTCGTCATCTCTTCCACACACCATAACTGGTGCACCTCCATTACTAACCAATTTGTAGCAGATGACATTCTTCTTTGTCTTAGATCTTCTTTGTTATCTCTGATTGTTATTTTGTTGTCATGAGTCTTCTTTGCATAAGGTCTTTACCTAATTTTTGTTGATTATTTGATTTTTTTTCTCTTTGGTTGTGTCTACTTTTGTTCACATTTGCCTTGTCCTTTTGATGGATGGGTTCTCATCGTAAGGTTTTTCTTCTTGATCTATCTATGTTAAAAATGAAATTTGCCCCAAGGGATTGGAGGGGTATCATAGATTTGTAAACCAACCCAAATATAATTTGATTCAACATTCTACAATGGGATTAATTTAATCCTACATTGATTAAGCTATTCAAATGTTCATGCCTAAGGTGGAAAGGTCTAATGAGAAAGTTAGATTACACTAAATTTCATAGAAGGAAATATTTGAATCATTTGAAATAAGGGGTTGAAATCACCTCCTTATTCCATCTTAACTTGAAGCCAAATTCAAAAAAGTTTAAAATATTTATTATTAGAGATAAATTATTTCAAAGCATTTATTTTCTCCTTAACCCCAATGACACATCACTTGCCACCTATGTTTTTGAGTTATTTTATTCTTTTTGTGTGAATGAAATGAATTAGGATTTTTTCTTTAAAATATTAGAAACAAAATTTAGCAATTTTTTATAGCAAAAGAAATATTATGACGAAAAAATGGGTTCAATTGAATGTGCTTATAGCTACTGTACAAATCTCATTTCTTTGAAAAGTAACTTCATTTGTGCTAGAATAAGCATAGATAAAATAATAATAAAATTAAGTTTTTGAGTTCAATTTAGGAAAATTGAGGAATAATGCAAAAGTGATTAATACCATACCAAGCCACTTTTTCATGGGGAAAAAAAACCTAATCCACAAGGATGTAAAAATATTTCCCTTTTGGACTAATGCAAAACATAAAACTCCTTTTTTTTAAAATTAAAATATAAAACCACTTGATTATTAATACCTCCGACAAAAATTTTAAAAATTAAAAAAATTAAAAACTGGTCCATCATAAAAATCTATGCTTTTAATTAGGGTTTTCTTCAAAAAATTTATATAACATTAGTTTTGAATATCCCAAAAAAGGATCTCACATTAAATGTTATAGGTTCTTAAAACCTATTTTAACTTTTTAAAAATACATACAAAAATGCAACCAAACCAAAAATAAAGGGGAAATGTGATGATTTTTATTAAAAATTGGCGAGTTTTTCCCCAAAATAGTCTAAATAAAAATTCCTTTTAAAATTTTATTATTCATATTTGTATGAAATGTCATCCAAGAAGATGGCTCCTAATAGGAAGCATGTTAATATTTGTCTTGTGCCTTCACATCTAGGAATTGTTCTACATGAACATTGCAATTTCTTCCTAAAGGGGTGTTTTGAGAATAAGAGTGAAGGCATTGTTGCCATTTATTTTGCATATGTGGGGAGCTTAAAGTTAAATAAGTTAGGTAACACAAGATGACATGCCATATTTTACTTATAAAATAAAATTTTCATAATACTAGTTGTGACCATGGAAATCTTGATTTAGTTATTTATCCACACAAGTGGAATGATTGATTTTGCCCTTTGGCAAGATTCCAAACTAAGAAAAATTTCCATCCCTCCTCTTTTCTTTTCTTTATATGTTCCCATATGGTTCCCAATAGTTCATTATTATTTATGTCAAATGTTTCATGTCCATGTAAATGCAAATGGGAAAATGGTGATATAGATAGGCTTAAAAGAGATAGGTTATTAAATATTTTAATATACATAACATGGACATGAAAAGACACATGTTAATTTTCCTTTTCATATCCATGTAGGTTGGAAAGAAAAAGGAGTGAAATGAGAAAGATCGTAGGTTTGAAAGAGGTAGGTATGAATGACATAGACATATATATCTGATATTTATCTCGTTTAGATGTGTATGATAACATTGGCAAGATATGACAAATGCTTGGCCGCTTGACCCATCGATTATTATCTCTTAATATTTAAATGTGAATATCTTGGACAGTACTTTCCATATGGGATAATTATGAATTCATTTACAACTTAAGGTTATGATTTGGAGTTCTAAGGGTTTAAATATGTGAAAATTATATTAGTTACATCATTTATATAAAAAATCCCTTTGAAGGTTGAGCTTTTTGGTAGTTTTGAATCAATTCATTATTGAATTCATATGCACATTAATATTAAAGAATGCCTTGATCAAGGTGCCAGCAACATTACATCATTTCATAATCGTCACAAAATGACATGCCCAAACATTATTATGGGTAGGTCCTAAAATCTCATATTTGTGGATTGCCTATTAAATGTTTTTAAATAATTTTCATGTCAAGCATGAAGACATAGAAATACATAGAGTATGTATTTTGGAACTATAATAGTAATCTAATGGATGGGCCAATCCATAGCACTAATCTAGGGGATGGTCCAATGGAATGTCCCATAAAGGTGTGGCTTCAAATTATCCCTTACATATTTTTCTTTTTCTTGGCCAAACATTAAACACCAACAAACAAGCACAAGTACAATATCTAGTTTCTACCATGTCCTTATATGCATGATTTAAGAATGTGAGCATAATCACCCTTTTGTTCCAAAGTATCTCTTAGCCTACACTTGGGCTCCACATTGTTGTGCACCACCACTTGGTGACGATCAATTGATAAAAAAATGAATTGATTTTTGTGAAAAATTTAAGTTCCAATTGAATGAAAATATTGAATGATATTGCATGCATCTTGAATTCAAATACATTGAATGTAATTTGAACTCATTTGATTCCAATTCAACTAAATTCAATTCATCAATTGGATTAAGATTCAATTGGATTGAATTGAAATTCAATTAAAGAAAAAAAAATGGGATGCAAATTGGTTGAGAAGGTATTGAAAATCTACTCATGAATATGGTGTTAGAAATTTTTCTAAACAAATATGAATCCAAAAACACCTTTGCATGCCTCGTTACTTGAGAATGGGCTAAATGGATTTGAGTTTGGAACTCTTCAAGTGACAACTTATTACTTACAACTTATGAAACCTAAAATCGTGCTACCTAAACCTACTCCAATAAATCATCATCAATGAAATTATCAAGGCCAGTTGAATTCCCTGTCACAATTCACTGCAAGCATTTGTCATATGGTTCCATTGTGAAATGGTCCAAGAGAGAAAAGTCCTCTTCCTCTAAATTGCACAAGTAATTTTCACTTGACTAATATGCCTATCCTCCATTTCAAACTCCAAATAGGTACAACTTGTTCTACATAACATGCAAGGCTCACAGCAGATCTTTCATCAAAGAGAGGAACCACATCTTAAACCATTGAGTAACCCTTTCTCTTCTCAATCTTTACATCATCTGTTTCTCTGATGGCAAAATACAGACACCCTTTCATTTGGCAGCTATGACAAGGCATTCATCCTACTTATAGAGGTGAACACAACCCTCAAAGGCTTTCAGATCAGATCTACAGAATTCTATTAAGTTTTGTATTGTCATCCACACATGATGGCCATTCTTTAAAAACACAAATGCCAAGAAATGCAACCTAGCAACCTTTCACAGAGGCTCAAGCAATGCACAAGACAGCCAATAACAAAGAACTGCAGCACAAAGTTAGTAGGACATCTTGTGTAATGTTACCTTCCATATTCATCAAATTAACTGTAAACACAACCCATTCCTAGGAAAAAGACAAGGGTATCAAACATGAAAGTCTGACAACTCCTTAATCTACCCTTGCCCACCTCCCAGACAAGCCCTTCCACCATTTCCTTCTGCACTACTACCAAGCACCTGCGTCCCACTCTTAAGGCCTACAAATAAAGATGTAGAGGCCCAATATCAACTGCCTTGTTCAACTGACCACCACATGAACACTGAGGTGGCAAGCAGACATATGAACATCTATCTCAAAACCCGTGAATCTTGATCAAATCCTTCTTCACCACTCCTGCTTGTACCAGAAACTGGGATACATTCTTGCGCTGATCACCTTGCAACTGAATAACCTGTATCCATAGAGAATCAGACTCAAGTGGACAATTCTCCCTATTGAGTCAGAACCCACACAATCTTGAACAATCCCTAGTATTATATTCATTTTTCCTATCCAGACTATTCCCCCTTACACCATAAACCACTTGTCTTTTTCTATGACATCAACAAATCTCCCTGCCTCAACTATGCCCAATAAAATATTGCTATATTCCTATGCACACCTGGAAGTATGCTTAGCACAGGAAAACCAAGAGCCATGACATACCTGACCCAGCTCAGGGTCTTGGACAACAGTCCCATTGCAACAAAACTCCTGCATAGAATGATGCCAGGGTGCAACATTTCAAAACCTTTTGACCTATACATGAAGAAAGCAACTTTGCTTGGATACATCCAAGGGACATGCAAGACACATTACAACCAATCAAACGAAAGCCCTAATGTGTTCTAATAAACATACAAAAGGTCACATGAATACCATTCAGAAACCTTCAAGGCAAACCAAACCACATGAGAAAGAGGGGAATCAGCATGAGTCGACCCCATGTTGATTTAGATGGAGAAAGTGGAGATACCTTTTTGAAATCCTTGAGGATTTTGTTGTAATTGAACTCCTTCTTGAGGCCTTGAACTGTCGTTAAGCTCTTTCTCCCGTTGCGTTGCTGTACACGCACATGGACGTAGTCCTTGGACCCCGCCCCGGAGTCCTCAGCATTTGCATCTGCAAACGGATCTGCGCACAATACAACATCATCCAACAACCGCCACCACCAAACTTCAAAATTCTCCTCCCTTCACATCTTCCAACCAATAAACGATCCAATGAAGAAAGCACATGAATACTGCAGCACTCATGTCAACAAACAATCCAACTGTAAACTTAGAAAGCCTCGAGTGTTACTGAGTCAGTCAGTCAGCAGCTTCCAATCAAAAGCTTTTCTGATGCAGGAGGAAACATGATTCAAGAGAAAACCTGGATGAGAAAGAAAAACCATAAACAGACAGGGCGGCAAAAGCTAGCAACGACAACCATGATCAAAGAGCCCCCTTTCACTGAAAAACAGCGATCCAGAACACAACGCAGCAATGAAGCTTCGACCTTTTACCAGGGGAAACCAAAAAACAAACAAATCTCACTGGCTTTCACCATCGCTTCAACGCACACACAGAGAGTCTGTCAATCTGTGTGTGTGTGTGTGTGTGTAGCCCCAGCCACAAATCGCCAATAAAAACAACAACAATACACGAGACAAAAGAGGGGCCAAACACACCAAAAAAACAGAACAAAAACAAAAACAAAACAAAACAAAGGCGTCGTGGTGGTGGTCGGTAGCAGCAGAAGACGCACCAAAGGCGCCAGGGATTTGAATATCGTGATCGGACATGAAACCTGAACTGTTTTTCGCCAAACCAAAAACACCCGGCGCTGCTTGTTGTTATTGCTGCTGCTCAACAATCCTTCAACTCCCTCCTTGATTCTTGCTCTTGCTCTTTCCCTATCCCTCGTTCTTTCTGTTCTCGTTCTCTTTCTTCTTCTTCTTCTTTGTCTGTCCCTCCTGTATTGTTCTGTGTCCTCCTGCTGCTGCTGCTCTCTTGTCGCTCTTCTCTCTCTCCTCCCAAACACCCCAAGCAGCCTTTTTGTTTGCTGCCTGTATATAGCCAAAATGTTATATTATTACAAATTAAAGGTGCTATAACCATGTGCTTTTTTAGACTTTCAATAGCCATAATTCGATCCAAATTTAAGAAAATAAATCGCCATAATTCTAATCATGCTTCGAGTAGGTAGCCAAAAATATTGAACAATGTTTTTTTTATAATTACTTTCATACTCAGCTTCTAGCCAAATTTGGCTAAATGTTCCTGTGGGTGATCGCCACCTGTGGATTATAACACAACATTGCCCAAAAAAAATGGACCCCAAGATTTTACCTCACCAATTCGTATTACATCCCACAGATGTGAACTTTGCACCTAATATGCTTGCACCTAACTTGCTCGCCCTTATGTTCAACTTGTGGAAGTTTTTAATCCTCAGTTTAAAAACATCCCAAGGGCTGGTGCTCAGTATGTGACCTTGCACAATGAATTTGGATGAAGAAAAGTCAAAACATGTCGGTTTGGCTCAGCAAAATGGTTTTTGGACCAGCTGAGGCTAGTAAAAGACACAGCAAAGCCTTGTGCCCCTTTAGGTAAGTAATGGCCATTGGTTTTGGCCTCGTGGCTGTATTTTACATTTTATTTCCTCTTTTGCAATAAGTTCTTCTTATTTACTCCAAAAAAGGAAAAAGAAAAAAGAAAAAGGCTCAGCAAAGCCTAATTCTTGCCAAAGAAGAGTGTAATAAATATGATCTAACTGCTATTCCCTGTTTCCAACTGGCCAATCATAATGATTGGTCCCAGATGGTTTGTTATTAGTAGTCTCCCACCTATTTGCACTCCCAGTTTTTGGTTTTATGGGTCAAGTTGAAAAAAATAAACAACTAAACTTGGATATGAGAAATATTTTTTCTGGGTCACATATGGGGGCTATGGATGGATGCTCTTAAATTCATATGTGAAGCTTTATTCTAGGAATCGAATGACCACAAAACAGCAGAATTTTCATTTGATTTCCACTTTTCTGGTGTCGGTTTTTTTTCTGGAGGAGAAAGAAGAAAATTGAAACACAGATGTGGGTAAATATGTACTATGTGACTGGTGGTACATAAAATGTATTAAACATGGATATACATATATTGTAGTACCTTGGCCACTTGAGTACAAGTTATATTATTTTTAAAAATGCTAAAGCTTTTTTTTTAATACTTTTCTAAAAAGAAGTTTTTTTGGGGAAGGAAAATGAAGAATATTTTGAAATATTCTGATTTTTTTTCTTCCAAAATGGAACTTTCAAAATTAATTAATTATTGGGAAGACATCTGCACAAGGATATGCATAACAACAAGTGACATGCTGAATAATCAATTTTATTTACCCCCATTAGACAAATGTTTTATAGACTTTATTTTTAACAAAATTTGATTTTAGTATCAGGCTAATTCCAATACTATTGCAATTCATCATGGGTTTGTAGTTTTTATAGATAAGGTGGGGTTGTAGTTTTTCAATCTTGGGAAAATGCTTTAGTATATATATATATATATATAAAACCTCTTGGGAAGTGCATTTTGAAGCCATTCCCCTAGATTGAAAATTGCCACTCCTTTAGTTGGCATATTAATTAACATCTGTAATATAACTATTTGCCAAATATTTGTTAATGGGCCCATGTTGTCAAAAGGGAAATGTCTTGTCTCACTTAAGATAGTTTCACAAAAAATACTAGAATTATCTTTTGTTTAACACCTATAGTATTGTCAAAACTCATTTCCTTGTGTCAACAATGCAATTTGATTACACTTGACAATGTGGGAATGGAATCAAAGACCAATTTGGATTGTTTTAACATACCATTTTGATTTTGTCCATGAACCTTTTGGCTTAAGGTTTTTGGATGTATCTATAAGATGCAAGGATGGACAATTGTTTCTAGACCACATCCATTGAGCAACCCAAGAGCATGGGACTTTATAGACCATTCTTGAATGCTACATGTATTCATAAGAGTTAGTCCAACCACATAAGGGGTTAAGATCATCTATAAGTACCTACAGATGAAACCAACCTAGGGATAAACCACAAGGAAAGGGTTGGACAAATCTCATTACCCTCTTTATGGCAATTATAAAGTGTCTCTTTTTTTTTTTTAAACAACAAAATCAGGCCCTAAAACCTGAGAAGATTTTGTGTCATGTTTAGCTAACAAACTTTGTGCGTTTTATTTTGTTTTGGGAGACACAACATTCACCTCTAAAGCCCTTTTTCCTTATAAACGGCATTTTGAGCATTTATTTATTCAAACCAATCATTAAGTTGTCGTTAACTGAAAATAAAAAACATGAAAACATCTTCACAATTTAATACTTTGAAATATTGGGTGGATACCATTATGTGACATGTAACCCATTCCCTTACCATAAGACTAATTCTAAAGGACACTTATTTTATTCTATTTTTTTATTCAAATGAAAATGCCCATATTTATTTACTTACTATTGAAGATCCAAACATTGGATCTTGGTTAACAACCACTAAATGGACAGATTGATCTAAAATTTGTCAATTTTGTTGTTCAAGGAGTATTGATTTGGAAATTAATAACACTTTGTTGACAATGTCGTGCTAGGAAATAGTCTTGCCTGACTCCGGACTCATCTAGTAAATGGAGATTTAGAACTATGTCACAAATGTATAACATTTCAACCTAAGAGGTGATTGGAGTCATTGGACCTTTTGTGCCCATGCACAAATGGCACAAATACATAGACCGATTCAACGTCTTTGGTGGTGGGAAATTCAAGGCATGTCATATATTTTCAATGAGCTCCGACAACAAGTTTGAATTTGTGGCATTGGGAGACGAAAGGTTGCCAATGGTGCCCACAAGCTTGACCAAGTATTGGATATTTCTCTTGGTACTTGCATCATGTTTCTTGTGTGGTTAATTTGTGTTGAAAAATGGGCTTTAAATTGTGGACCAAGCCACAATTGAGACACAAATACTTTGTTGTTTTGGTCAAGGGGGAAAAGTGGGCTTTGGACTATGGACTAGAAGATATCAAGGTAACCAATATAGCAATAATAGAGTTTTTCATTAGTTCTGATGAGTGTTTGTGTGGGTATATTATTTATCCAGATATACCCATTGGATATATATATAGAGAGAGAGAGGGTATATCAATATAACTCAACTTATTTTCTCTGCATTGCTTGCTATACCCTCAAGAGGCATGTACCCTCTTCTCACATGCAGGGCATTTTTATAACCTATGCATACCCATTTTCTGACTAGGTTGTACAATACGGTTCATTAACCTGGTTTGGCAGCAAGGTGCCCAATAATTATTTTATGTTATTTTCATTTACTTTTGGCAGTAAGAATAATAATATTTTACAATTAGGGCACTATACTAAACAAATAAAGTCAGTGTGCTTGAGAGTTTCTTTCAAATTTCATCCACAATTGACTCATAAAGGGATTCCTTTGGAGGATGTGGTGCGCTTGCCTCCATGTAAGTGGTGTGAGTTCAATTTCCTCTCTCAGTCATGCTAGATGTTATTTCCTACGGCCAACCCCAATCATATATATTAATTCACTTGGTCTGTCTGTGACGGTGGGTCAGCACGGCCGGGCTGGGCACGGGAGAGGTTTAGGTTCATTCACAACAAGTTCAGGCATCCAGTGGATGGATGGTGCGTCGGTGGGTGCTAAATCACTCTGGCCCAGTGTGATTCGATGGAAACCGATGTTCAGGCATCCAGTGGATGGATGGTGCGCCGGTGGATGCTGAATCACTCTGGCCCAGTGTGATCCGATGGAAACCGATGTTTAGCAGCAATTGGAAAAATATAAAGAATCGTCGTGAGGGGGGGGGGACCAACGGTTGTTTGAAAAAAAAAGTTTTTTTAAAAAACCAAAAACATCAACCAAACATTGTTGAAATAACACACCTATGCATTATGCACAGGGTTCACACTAGTTCAATGAAAATCATTCACTCAACCCTTTGTTGATGTGGGTACCTTAAGGTCACATGCCTTGGGGTAGGGTTAGGGACATTGGTGAAGTGACGCCTATTGTCCCAGGGTCATTTCATTAATTAGTCACCAATATAAGTATTTTGGGCAAACAATGGGGGAGGAGCTCAAGAGGTAGGCAACTGTATTGTCCCAATTATGGCAACTAAATAAATACGGCAATCAGCTTCAGAATGCCTTACAAGTATTGTATGAACTAAGTAATATTATTGTCATTGTCTGCATATATATGTGTGAATAATATTAAGCGGTATTATATAGTGTAATGTCTGGAATGTAATGCCCATAAAGCCCAATGAGTTTTACAGTATGAAACTTTTTACTCTGAAAATCAACGACCCATGTCCTGCCTCACCAATGGTTTTGGGTGGGCTATCTAGTATTTTATTGGTGCATTTCTAACTCATATACATGTGTACAAAACCATCCCAAATTTTATTGGCCTTGCTTACAAGGCAAAGGGATATTGTGTTTAGATTCATTATAGAGTATAGTAGCTTAAGGGATTTTGGCCCCTACTAGGTCATAATAGGTCTATTTTTATTTCAGGATTTTTGAAAGATGGTTTTTTGGCTTGTGTTGATACTTGAAACTAGTTATAAGTTATAATATCTTGAAGGATTTTGGTTTCTTTTAAAGTGTTTTTTTAAGGTTATATTTTTGCATGGTGAAATATTTGAGTTTCCTTAATTCTTGTTTTGCCTTAAGATCCTTTTTAATGTGAATGGCAAGGCCACAGTGGGACACACCCCTTGTTCAAAACAGCTTGGGAGGTGTGAGTCACCTGTAGTGTTCAGGAGAGGCATGAAGCCCAGAAGGCAGAGGCACAGATTCTTAACAACAGTTAGGTCTTGTGCAGGGCTAGGGTAAACTGGCCCATCACCGATTGCCTGTCTATGACTGAACACTTTGGCAGATCTTTCTTAATTCTTCTCCATTTTAAGTGATTTAAAATGTTATAGGAGTGCCTTCTCAAGCTCTACAAATCATCTTTCAAATGTAAAGCACAATAACGAGCCAAAAAAAGAGCAGTAAAGAAAATAGGTTTTGCAAAACACTTTTTTTTCTCATTTTTCTTCATTTTGACCCCTCTTACTTTCAAACTTTGTAACGTTCTTTTTTTAATTCATTTTAAACGATTTAAAGTGTTATAGGAGTGTCACCTGAAGTTTACAAATCTCTCTGAACTCTAATAGCAACAGAGCAATATACAAGGAATTTTTTGGATGATTGAGAACTAGCCATTGTAATGTTCCATGATTTATTTTTTAGTTTTTGACTCCCTCTACTTTGGGGGGTCATAACTTTCTCAAATCTACTCTCTTTTTTAACGATTTTTAGTGCATGAAACACATTGATAGGAATGGTTCAAGTTTGTTTGAACACCAAAAACAATGGAACCCTCCCCTTGGATCTGGCCTGCCCTGAGCGCTTAAATGTTTGGTCACCGGTCGATTTACCCTACTTGAAACTTCCTTTCATTAACTCAACTCACCCAATTTGTACATCCTTTTGCCCCATTCCCAAGCTGGAGGCTGGCCGGCCACAGTGAACCAGCACATCAGTGCACCGTATATCCACCGGATGGCCACTATGACTCTGTTGTGGATGAACCTCAACTGAGTTAATATTTGGTTTCACCTTGGTAATCAATTCTGTTAGAAATAGGTAACTACTAGGGAGGTAGATGGTTTATAGTTTATACATGGGTAAGTGCTGTTTTCACTACTTACCTATTAACAATCCACTTTCCCAGTTGTTAGTAGGTAATTGTAAAAACAACTGAGCTAACCACCATGGTTAGTCAAGAAACCAGAATCCAGCAGAAAACTGTTTTCTGACCACTTATCATCCATCCTTTGTGTTGTGCTGGTCGGTGCTGGTTCATTGTGGCCGAGGATGGCCCACTTTGTTACCTGGATGACTCCTTATGGGTCAAGTTCACAAGAATGTCCATTCAAATAGCATGGGAAACTCCATCATGAAATATCCTCCACATCTTCAACTATTCATCTACAGTCCTATCTATCCATAAATGATTGGAGTGTGTCAGATGTATCACAAAAAAACCATTGTGATGACACAGCCCCTGTTGTGAGGGTATCTGCTTTTGAACATACCAGCAGGTACTGGTATCAAATCTTTCCTTGAAAGTTTCATATGAGACTGGTATTGATTCACCCCCTTTTTTTTTTAAGTTTCATACGAGGTTTTGGTAGGCCTTGCGGTTTAGCCTTGTAAGTGTGCTGCTTGGTCTCTCTCAGGGTTTTCACCTTCATCAGGTTTTTATGATCTTACTATGGGCATTTGGGGTTTTTATGTTCCTTTTTTTTTTTTTTAAATTTTAAAAGAGGTTTTGGAAAATGTTTTTTTACTTATTTATGTTTTTTTTTATTTTAAGGTTGTGGTTGTGGAATTTGGTTTTTTTTTTCTTTTTTTTTTTTTTTAAATTTTAAAAGAGGTTTTGGACAATGATGTTTAACACATATATGTTTTTTCTTAGTTAAAGGATGTGCATGTGGCATTTGGGATTTTCATTCGTTGTTTCGCACTAAAGGTTTATTAGTTTTTTTGTTTTTTTTTTCATCCCTAAATTTTTAACGTCAATTAACTTCTTTTGATTATGCCTACATTCACATATTTGAGAAACTCTTAGGACTAGGTTTTTTGGAATGTCCAAAGGATCCCTTAGTTGGTTGATGAGCCTCTCTTCCCATCACTAGACAATAGTAGAAATCTTATAATATGCAACCACTCTTTTTGCAAATACATGCAACTATGTGTTGATTACAATTGTATTTGATTTTTTTTGCAATTGATTATCAATGTTCACACTTTATATGGCAAAATGTGACTATGTTATGACTATTAACATATTCATCTTTTCATTTGGACGAGTTTTGGGATTATTTTCATCCAAAAATAAGCATATATGTTCCATTAGTTGTAATTGAGATCAAAATCAGTTGCAACCATATGCCATATACATAGCCCTTTAACGTACACTAGGGTGTATTATAACTAAATTTGGGGTACATTTTTATGGTGTATTAAGGTTGCATGAAAGGTATATTTAAAAAGTCTATTAGGAATACATTATACATTAATTATGGGTAGATTAACTATATATTGTGAACATATTAAAGGTTTTATCAATGTGGTTTTTGTGGTGAGTTTTTACCATTTGGTGATATCATTTTTCAAAAAAAAACCCTTTGTTTTGGTTTTGATATTCTCAACAACCTTCTCACCTTTCTTTGTCCTTGACACAACAAATCTATTGTGACACCCTTGTTCTATGACAAAACAAATACAATAATCACAATGTGAAATGCAATGGAATATGCTATTCATACCCATTACACCCAATTTTTTTGAAACTTCAATTGGAATTTCAAACAAGTTACATGAATTCGAAATCAATCCATATTTCAATTTTTTAAATTATTATTTTGAAACAAAAATTTTATACTTTAATTTTTAATATTTTTATTTGAATATGAAAGTTCATATCTCAATTCTGAAAATTATTTGAATCTAAAAAACTGGTTTTCAATAATTTAGGCTTGAAATACTAATTTTTTAGATTCAAATAAGAATTTTCAGAATTTAAATGTCAAATTTCATTTTCAAACAATTTTTCTTTGATTTGAAATATTAGTTGAAATATTAAAATGACAATTGATACTGCATATAATTATTATGTGGAAAGGTTATTTGAGGTGGGGGGATTAACATATATAATTTACAACATGAAAAAAAAAGAATAAAAGATATGGGATAAATTTTTTAGTCTCAAATTAATTGCGACTAAGTTGCAACTAAAAGTTTATCCCATATCTTTTGTCCTTCTTTTCAATTTTCTAAACTATATAAATAGATACATTTGGAGGATTGAAAACACATGTTTGGGATGAGCTTATCAAAGAAGCTTAACCTTAAAGGTTAAACCAAAAATGAAATAAAAACATCTATCCAATTAACTACTTACCTACTTCTTTACCTACCTAAATATTTAATTTAATATATATTTGGTACAATTTTAATTAATATGCCATGTGGAAAATTGTTATTATGCCACATGTCATAATTTATAACCATCCAAAATGGATGCTACAGATTTTATTTTTTTCAAAATTCAATTATCATGCCACATGGTAAAAGTCAATTGGGCCACGTGGATCAATTAAAAACCATCAAATATGGAGGATTGAAATTATAATTTTCATTTGTAAAAATGATTTATGTATTATTTATTTTCAAAATGCACTACTTGTGCCATTTGGTAATAAAGGGTTGGTGACCATTTTAGTTGCAATTTTTGGCAAATGGTTGTAAGTTACATACATATAATCAACAAATGAAGGTGTATTTGTTGACCATATGTTTCATCCATGGACTATGATGACATAAGGAATGATGTCATCATTTGCAACTATATGTTAGATGAGACTTCATTTATGCAATTATTTTTTTTTAGTTGTATATGTGGGTTACGACCAATTTATAGTTACAAAATTTAGTTGAAAATTTATATTTTTCTTCTAATGAAAAGTGGGATAAATTTTGTTTTAGCAAAGGTTATTGCCCTAATAGTGTACTTGGGGAGTTAAGGGCTTGTTGCCCCAATTGTTACATCTAGATTTTTGCAATACAACCACCCATTTTTATTAGGGGC
>Ga0116229_10004009_pt1 | contig 24203 bp, 16 predicted proteins | sample S1TSphgellanicum_3_FD_87313 | JGI IMG/M metagenome (GOLD analysis project Ga0116229, IMG submission 87313) | Host-associated microbial communities from peat moss isolated from Minnesota, USA - S1T2_Fc - Sphagnum magellanicum MG | ecosystem: Host-associated > Plants > Peat moss > Unclassified...
TATCTATCAGGTACTACCCAGTGGGTATCTATCGAATATCAACATAATACGCTGAAATGGCTCCTCACAACAAAATAAATCTTACCTAAAATCAACTTTTTTTTTTTTTGCAATACATACCTACTTTCTCTCTCATTTGCAAGCTCCCCCAATTCACTTTAGACAACAACTTCTACTGAAAAGGGGAAAAAGATAGAAAATATGGGACTTCGTTGCATAGTTAATCATAAAGAATAGATCTGATCTCGTTATCTTCACAACTTTCATAATAATTATCTCTTTGATCATTTCTTTGGTGAAAATGTTGGAATTTTGAACAAATATCTTAAAAACAAATTTTTGTGAAGGAAATGGAGACAAATCAAAAACTTGTTTTCATATTTAGAGATGCACGACTCAATTCCAATGAACATCCACACGTATAGAATACTCATGACCAACAGTCAATGTATATAATTAAAATCTCCTTATTAATTCTGGTTATGTCATTTGCATAAATGATGTGTCAAGTTTCATTTAGTTATTTATTTACATGTCAAGTTTCAACATGGAATGTTGTTTTATTCTATTTGTTTGCATGCAATGTCATTGTAACAAGTGGGGCCAAGCACAAAATGATAATACCATGAAAACAAAAGTATAGAAACCACATTTTGGTGTAGTGTTTATTTTTTAGATTGTTTTTTAATATGTTTCTTTTTGCTTTCAAAAACTAAATGTTTTTTTTTTTTTTGGATGCAAGGTCTTTTAAATAAAATTTTCACTCAAAAAATGGAAATATTCAAAAAAATTATTTAAGTTTCCTTGATTATATATTTTGCATTCTGGATAAGGCATAATTGGTGATTGATTTTGATTGATTTTTAGTACCTTTTATAGAGGTAGAACATGAATTGCTTGATTTGATTTTTTTCCTTCATTCATCAAGCAAAATTCTATTATGAAACTAAACATGGAGCAATCATCTCAGAATGAAAATAGAATAAACAATGAAGATGGATGTGAAATAATCATTGATGATGTAATGGAAGAAGAAATAATAAGAGATCCATCTGAAAACCATGATAGTTTACAAACAAATGTAAATGTAAATTTAGAAAGAAAACATGAAATGATGAAAGATAATCTCAAAAAATTGCATGTTCAAAGAAATAAGTGGAAAAGTCACAATAGAAATGCAATATGTTAAGCATTTTATTGTGTAAATGAAAACAAATAAGTTGATGTAAAATTCCCTCAAACTATGAGATGCATTTTTTGTTACACCAATTTAATGTTGGTGTCCACTATAAAAACTCAAGCAAGGAAAGGTTTAATTTTATACAACTTAGCAAATGGAATTTTTTTTTTAAATAATTGTTTTCAAATCATTTTAAAGTTGGAAAAAAGTTTGAAAAGGAGGTGAAAAATCCATTCAAAGAAGAATTGGAAAAAGAGCCCACCAAAAAAAGACCTAATATGTTTGGAATTACAATTTTAAATTTTTTTGTTACAAAAGATCCTTTCAAAAAGGATGATGTGAAGCACGAACAATTTGTGGAAGTTTTTGCCTTATTAATTATCAAAAATCATTTGCCTATGCATTTTTTTGAAAGTAAATGATTAAAACATTTTTGTTTACATTTATGCCCAAAAGTTGTTTTACATTTGGAAAAGAGTTTTCACATGAAATTTTGCCTGAGTTGTTGGAAAAAACTAAACCACTATATGTGTTACCATGTTTGTCATAATGTTTTTTTGCAACAAGTTTGATCTTTGGATGTGAGAAAGAGCTTATGACATTTTTATACCTATGCTAAATAATTATTTTGCAAAGGATTGATAGCCAAAACATATCACAATTGGATTATTTCAAACCATGGACATTTTGGCCAAACTTTGGCTAAGGATTTGGTTGAATTGTGAGGAAAATATAATTTGAGAAAAAAAATTATTGCGTACATAAAAGATGAAAGCTCCAACCTAAACATTATGGTTATAGTTTTAAAACAATTGTAAATTGTAATATTTTGGGTTTGCAAGAAAGTTTTCAAGGTTTTTGTTTTGATCATGCATTTTTTAAAGCATGTAAGTATGCAACAATAGATGGAAAATTTTGCAAGGGATTGAAGTATGTATTTACTAAAACTACGCCATCTAACTTGCAAAAACATATAATCCAACTAAGAAGTTAAAAGAAGGCAAAAAGTGTAACAAAACTTGTGATGATTCAAACCTTCCCAAGAAAAAACTAAATACTTTAGTAAGAATAAGGTAATACATTATTTCTATTATAATTTTTCATGAATCATTATATTTAAAGTTCTTTTGTAAATGTTATGAAATGAAAAAAAAATTAACATTTGTTTTGATTTTATAGATTTGTTTAGTAAGGTCATTTTTTCTAGGAAATTTTACGATTCAAAGATGTTATCATGTTCTATTACAACAAACAAAGTTAAGTGAGGATGATTTCTCAAATGCCACCTCCTTTGACTTGGCACATTTGCCCAATTATTGTTAATTTTCTCTCTTTAATTGTAACTGCTTATGTCTTAAGTCAATATAAAGGTCACTGGTTACTAAATGATGCACTTAATTGTGCCATATCCATTAGTTTGAAATTCAGAATAAAACCTAAAAATGCACCTTCTTTTCAAACCCTAATGGAAAAGGATTCTTGTGTGGCTCTTATGTTAATTTATTTGGCTTCCAACATCAGAAAAGATGTTTACATTGTGCTAGATTCTTTTCTTTCATTTTTGAGAAAATATGAAGAATAAAAAACCCATAATATGTTATCTTTGATCTTGGAGCCAAGGTTTTAAAACCTTCATTTAGTGTCCTCTTTTGTTGGTTGTAACCAAGGAATAGCCATTGCTCAAGAATATGATGAAATGTTTTTATATCCTATGTTCTTGAAATTTTAACATCATTTGCATCTAGTGGTTGGATTTGAAAGTGAATTTGTTGAGTAGATATTGGATGCATATTAGGATTTGGATATCTTTGAAATGATTACAGGATCAAAGGAATCATCAAAAGAGATTATCAAAATAAAGTTCTTAATTTTTACATGTTTTTAGGTAGATTTTAAGGAGGCTACTTGCCCTCTTTGATGGTGGGATAAGCATGAAATTATATTTCCCACAGTTGGATTTTTTGCCTAGCAAATTTTAAGGATTGTAGGTTCATGAATTGAGATTAAGAAGATATTATCTTTAGTTGGGATATTTACTAATTTAAGAAGATGTCATTTACAATTAGATAACTTAAAAATTTTAATTTTTGTGGATAAAAGTTGGCCCAATAGACCTTAGAGTTGGTTGTAAATCCCCTTCTAGCTTGATAAAACTCATTGGGATAGATGCAAATTTGGAAGAAGAGTTAGAACAATTTGAAAGAACTTTTGAAAGATATGAAATTGTGTATATAAACATATGCATAATTAAAAATATATAGAAATTTAGATTTATTTAATTTTTTATCCATTTTTCTCAATTACAAATGTATTTTTTAGATTTTTTTTAATTTACAATTTTGATATTCGAGTTGTGAAAACTAGTTAAGAAAATTGATTGATATTGGGTTTGTGAGAACTTTTGCCTTTGAAAACTTGATGATTTTTTTGAAAAAACTCCCAATACCTAAGTTGGTTTTTTTAGATCCCTTGTTATTAAATAATAATAAAAACTAGGGAGGTTCTTATATAACACCCACAATAATTGAAATTGATGATTTTTGAAAAAAAATGAGAACCACCCAACATTGGTTTACACCTTAAGTGGTGTTAATGTTGAAGCTTTGAATGAATTTCTTTCAAATAGTTAATAATATATATATTTAACAAAATAATGTAATTTTTATGTTAATATAATATGACTAAAATCAAATATTAAAAATATGACTTGCCAAATAAGTGTGCATATTACAAAATTAAAATAATTATAATGAAAACTAAAAAAAAAAATCCCCCATAAAAAATCTTTATTTGTGCTTGTGTTTCCTAAAATATAGGAAGAATGACCTCCCCAAGGATAATGATAATCCAATTTTAAGGTGGCCTTACAAGGTTAGTGACATGGAAAGGGCTTTAGTTCAAGCTCAAAAAACATAATTGTTGGATCCTAGATTAGTAAAATTATTTAGGGGTGAATATTATTTGATAATAGTGATATTAGCGAAGAAAAACATTTTTGGCAATTAAACAAAATGTTGCATGTGTTAGGATTATAAACCAATGAACAAGCAACCATATTTTCACAAGTATGCCATGCCTTTACTAAAAAAAGATCTTTGATGCCTTTGGATAGGCCAAGGTTTTCAATACATTGGACCTATGTTTTAACTACCATTGAAGGATGGTGGCAAGGTCACAACATCATTTTAGGAATTGATGCCTTTGGGAAGGATTGTTTTTACCTATGACATTTTTATCATTTGGTTTGAAAAATGTTTTTACAAAATTTTATAAAGTTATGGGTTTGGTTTTGGTAAGGTTCAACTTCACCAAATTTACATCGATGATATCATTGTTTTCAACTTGATTCCATAATAACACATATAATACATGCAAGAAATGTTTGAATGACTTAAAGGATATAACCTTAGGTTACATCCATCTAAATGTTGATTCCTTTAAACTCGTGTGGAATATTTAAATCATATCATTTATCTTGGTGGATTAAGGGTATAAAAGGTCAATGTTGAAACTACCTCACAAATTCCCAACCATCAAATGTTAGTTTGTAATTGTGAGCTATTTTAGGCTTGTGTAATTATTATTTAAAAATTGTCATAAGGTTCAATAACATTGCCAAATATTTAATTAAATTGATAAGAATGGACGAAAAATGTATTTAAAGTGAAGAACAATAGTTGGCCTTCAAGAATTGCAAGTTAGTTTCACATTAACTCCCATTTTGCTACAACCTATCAAAAAATTACCTTTACAATAGCACACAAACTAAAATACTTTAAGGTCAAGGGTTGTGTTTACTCAACTTGACAATGATGGTTGAAAGTTCATGGTGGCATATGATAATTAATACAATAATATGATGGAAAAAAATACCATTAATATGATGGGAAGTGCATTACTGTTATTTGGTGGTTTCATCATTTTGATGTTATATTTTTGATAGCCCATTCACATTGGTTACATATCACCAATCACTTAAATTTTTGATGGCATTAGATTGCCTCACATGAAAGTTGGCAAGATGGGCTTTTATCCTACAAGAGTATGATTTTGACATTGTTCATAGGGTTGATAGGGTTAATCAAAATATTGATGAATTAGATCGAAACCCAAATTCTAGTGAAGAAAATACCATTGGGGCTTATTGGCGCAATGATGTAAATTTGCAAGTAATATTAGGATGACACATTTCAACATACTTATGTATTTTGTTGGGGGTGTTTTGAAAATGTACCTCAAATTAACATGAATAACGGGGACTTTCACGATGTAAACATTGAGATGGAAGGCAATGGTGCCTTTAACATATATGGGATGCATTTATTATTGCATATTTGCAAAAAGGTGCATGAAGTCTTAATTCAATTAACACTCGAGGAACATGATTAGGTCATTCATAAGGCTAAATAATTCAAATGAAATGGCAATTCCTTTTTATGAATGTGGGTAACATTTCACCCATAATACCATGAAGGCCTTTATAACATGTTCATAAGGAGTTGGGTCATTTTGGGGTTTGATAGATTTACAACTTATTCCAAGCCTAATATTAATGACAAAAGGATGTAACTATAAGTCTAGTAGTTTGTTTTCCAATGCGTGGTGCATGGCCAAGTGTAGGCATCATTTAATGTACCAACACTTCATTTATAGCCGTTGCCCATCATGGGACTTGGTTATTTGTGGAGTTTGATAGTATGACATAATTGATATGGTTTGGTTATGATTGAACACTTCTTGAAATGGCTAGAATTAATGCCACTGTTAAGTTGCAACACTGAGCAAATTACCTATGTGTGTTTGGACAAGTTTTTTAAAAGGCTTGGATTTTAATTGAAATATTCATCGATCAAAGTGAAATTTTTTGTGAGAGTTTTAAACATTGTGTGAAATTTAAGAATTATGTGAAAAAAATAAAAATTCACAAAACCATTTCGAAATAAACATGTTAGTTGAACATATGGTGTAAATGATGAAGTGATGGTTGCATAAGTATGGGCTTCAAATGGACCATATTAGAGATTAAAATTTGGAACTACCATGGTTAACTATGGATTATAAGTTTAATCAACATGTTTTTCTTGCATCCTTTTTAGCATACTTTTTACAATTTGACCATGAGCCCTAGCTACCAACCTTAATTTTGTGGGATACTATAATAAAAGTGAAGTTGGATGAACAAAATGTGTGGTTTTAGGCATGTGAACAACAATCATTTTTGTTCCAATGTGTAAAGTAATATGGGACATCTTATGCTACCATTGGAAAAAGTATTGGTTGAAAAATGTTTTGTTTTTGGTGCACAAAATAAACCTAGGAAACTAATTGTGTAGTTAAATAATCAAGAATATCTTAAGTTTTTTTTCATGATGATTGACATTTGGCTAAGGATTTAGGGGATTGTGATTAGGTGACTATTACTAGGGTTCACATTTGCATATGTCTTATTGGTCTTCTCACCTTAGAACCCAATGTGTTCATTCAAATTAAAAGACAAATTTTTATGTTATTATTTTGTTTAAGGGATCTTACCCTTAATAGGAGGTGGTTTGGATGTGATGCACTATTTGGGGATGATGTTGTATCATTTGGTTTATGTATGTGAACAATAATGGTTGTAAACACTAACATCATATCACATGGCAATTGTTGGGAATTTTATTAGTTTTTGTGATTATGTCATGGTTACATTGGGCAAAGTAGGATAAGTTGACTTGAAATTAGTTTTAATGTGAACATGGTTTTCAATATTTAGATGTTTGGAGGGGGATGAACCTTTAAATGAAGTGTCTTAAATTCCAATTTTATGAATTTGAGATCACACCAATCTTTTGTGTTGTACGTTTTCATTATGCATTTCAACAACCAATAACTTTGACTTTGGTTTAAAACACATCACTTGCTAACATAAAACAATATATTTGATATGGCTTGAACAACGGTTCAAATATTAACAATGGGCATTCTAGAAGACAAATGGATATCTTGTTAACATTTGTAACAAATGGAGATTGCATTTTGGTATATTTTTGAAAAATAGATGACATAAGAAATGAATTCTGTCTTCAATGAAATTTTAAGGATTCTAATTAGTAGCCTTACAATAATATATGAATCCTTTCATTCTTGTTTCCCTTCCTCATTTTTTTGTCCATTTAATAATCTTTTGCAACATTGCTTGGGTAACCTTTAAGACCTTTGAAAAACCTTACATAAATTTTAATATTGTTATTATATTTTTTTATAACATTTTTCTAAACCTATTGATAACATACTATGTTGCTTTCAATATGGCATCATCAAAACACAAGCTTACAAATAAACATGTTAATGAAAGTGCATAACAAGACTACACACTTGTCAAAGTTGTGCTTGAAACACTTAAATTGAACCCTTTGCTTTTAACATGGGTAATTATCTTGAGCAAATGAAAAATCTTTAACAAGACTTGTACTTTATTTGCCATTGCTACCTTTGTTAAATTGGATGCTCTAAATATCTTCACAATCATGTGAATGCGCTTCTATGAACTATTGACATGAAGTTGACAACCATGACAAATGTATTGTGATCAACATGAAACATCCATAAATCAAACAAAATAACACATGTGACATACAAAGCAAGAAAAAAATAAATTTCAAATGATTACAATTTATTTGAGGAGAGGAGGCATCTTATGCCTAAGGTTCTTCAATTTGACAAAACAATGTACGTGTAAAGGTGCTTTCCTTTGTTGAGCTAAGAAAATCGCTAATGGAAGTTGCCTTCCATATACACTACAAAACATCTACCAATTTTACATATTGTGGAATGGCGAAGCCCCTTAAGGGGCGAGCTTGGTGACATACTTGACATGATGCGCAAGACAAGGCCATTCCATAACATCAAGGTTTGGGGTGGCAGATTCAATGATCTTCCATATTTCATGTGCAATAGACACAACTTGGTCTCTATTATTACAAGTGTATGATCATCAACAGAAGATTATGTCATAGAATGTACTCAAGAAAATGACATTAAAGTCTATATGACCAATTATGATCATACACTGACAATCATCAGGTGATGATCATACATACATTCATAATCAGCTGGTGATGAACATACACTTGCAATAATAGTGACCAAAATTTGGACCATTTGAACATGATTTCTTTGAAAAGTCGGTGAATCTGCCAACCTACACCTTTATGGCATGGAATGGTGTCGCCCCTGCCCATTATGCGCTGTAGAATGGTCTTCTCCTTGCCCATTATGTTGGGTGCGTCGCCTGTCTAGCCCTAATGCGCCTGATCGCTCGCGCGCGCGCGCGGGCTCCATAGCTGCGGGGCTTTCGTGGTGTAGACGTCACGTTGAAACCCTGCATCTACCAGTCTTTTGTCCACAATTAGGGACACTGGCGCTTGGCGCTAGTTCTCCCTTTGAGTTTGTAACAGTGGGTTTAGTTGCAGGTGTTTGTTGTTGTTGCGCAGGAGGGGCTGATGGGTTCGTAGAGGTCATAAAACGTCTGTCGTGTGGTGCAGTCCTCCTTTTTGTTGTTCTTCTTTAGGGTAGAATCGCCAAACCCTAAATGGTACCATCTTCTTCTTTTCTCCTTCTTCCAGAGGTTTTGGCACCGGGCTCTACTCGATGCCTGAGAAGCTGCTGCTGCTGGGTTGTGAATCCAAGGAGTAGTAGTAGACAAGAGCTTAGGATATGCTCAAGACTCGGGGATGGTTGTTGGGTGCTTAAACGGCAGCTCAATTGTCAGGGGTTTGTGGACCAAGAAGCGTCATCGTCGTCGGTAGCTTGTCGCGCTTTCCAAGAAGATGATGATGATGATGATGCTTCTAGTAGGTGCCGTGGGCATGGACGAGAAGTTCATAGACTGCCGGTGTTGCTCCATGAGCGAGGCAGGAAGTTGCAGTATGTATACTCTGGACAGCGGATGTGGACGATCGACCCACAAGATGAGTCTCACTATAGCAAGGATGGCCGGTTCCAAGGTGGTCCCGGAGACTGGCTCCGTGAGTGCTCAGAAAAGATGGGCAGAGCTTTGCGGAGAAGCTTTGTGCCTGACCAAGTGCGACCCCACTACCTCTTATACCTCAAGTGGACAATGATCCACCGCTTCTTGAGCTCCATCAACCATGTCCACTGTACTCAGGTACTTCTGAGGTTCCCCCCCTCTCTGTCTCCTACTCTCAGGATTTTTGGTCGACTTTCGTTCTTCCACTGTCTTGTTGTCAAGATCCAATTGATGATGCTGAACCAGCTTGTTTTCTTTCATTTGCAAAATTTGATCTTTACCAGGAGTTTCAAATTTGTTGAGATGCCTACTTGATGTGTTCTGCTATGGTAGGCAATGTTGCATGCCCTTGGTGTTGGGGGAAAGCGTGGATTACCATCTGCAGCTGCCTTGAATTGGGTGCTAAAGGATGGTCTTGGTCGTCTTGGTAGACTTATCTATGCTGCTGGACTTGGCCGCACCTTTGACTGCAATCTCAAGGTTCGTGATTCCTTCAGTTGGGCGCTTTTCATGCACATCCCATTCTCAAGTTACTTGTTGTCCTTGTGTTTTTCAAGTGCTATCTCACCTTACATTCCAAACCTGCTTTCCCTTTCCTCCTGTCTTTTTTTCTTTCAAGGCCCTACAACTGTGATGTCAATATTCACAGGTCTTCTGTTGCTTGGAAGCAGAGAGTGCGTTTTTCAACATCAGTGCTGTTCTGTGTGAGTCTGGGGCTTGAGATGCTGACACCTGTTTTTCCTCACCATTTTCTGTTTCTAGCAACACTCGCCAATGTGGGCAAGTCAATAAGTCTGGCTGCCTACCTTGCCACAAGTGTGAGCATCCCTGCTCCTCTTCCCTCTTTTTGGCCATGCTTCATATTCCAAACACATTTTTCATGACAGACCAAAGACTTCTATATTCATTTGTTCATGTCCTGCATGAAATCTTCAGTTTTGCCATCACAAATAATAGGAGAGGCTTTGAGCATCAAACACAGTGGTTTGTTACTAGGTTGGAGTTTATGCACTCACTTATTGTGCATGGTGGGGTGGTTGATAGTCAGCTATACACAGAAGCTTTGCTTTGGGAGATAACCTGGCAGACATATCTGCTAAAGGCCAGGTTAGCTTAGATCACTATGCCATATTAGAAATGGAAAATTCAGAGCATAGAATTGGTCTTCAGTGGTGTAAATGTGAGGAACTAGCTGATCTACAGAGCTACAAGCTTGTGGCCTGTGTGGGGTGAAACTGGTTTGTCCCAGGAGAAAAGGGACAGAGAAATCTACACCAAGAACTAACTGATTTGGACCATGCAAACTATCTTTATTGATGTAAGAGGTAAAATGGCAGGATGCAGTGTTCACCTTGGTGTGGGTTTTGCAGGCACAGACAGTGGTCGCAGATAACCTTGGGCTAGCTGTTGCAGTTTGCATAAACCATTTCTGTCACTATCACCCAAGGTGTGATATTTTACCAAGTTCTGCTGTTGATAAAAATAGGCAATTTTGTAATCTTGTGCACATGCATCTCTCGATTCTTATGAGTGATATATTTGTTCTTCAGCATTTAGAGTCTCTACAGCTAGACTTTCTGACAGTATCTTTCTGGATTGGTGGCAGATTAGGAAGAATTCTCCCTTTGGCAATGTTTCCAGTGCTGGCTCTGGTGGAACTTGTCGCTATCCGCCAACAGCTTCAGGCTGTGCACTTGCAAACTCTAAACAAGGTCAACTTTCTTTTACAATCCAGTTTTATATTAAGGGTGCAGCAGTGATCAAGCAAATAATGTAAAGCATTCAGCAAATCACTTTTCTGTAGCTTGCTAGTCTACATTGCTGGGAATTAACTGACTCTCGTCAGTAAGTGCAGGAAAGGCTGGAAATTATTGTTAATCAGTGGGTGAGAGACAGTACAGTGCCAACTTTTGAAGATGTCAGCAAGGTTGAATGTGCAGGCCTTCTGTCACCTTACAGTGGTAACAACATTTCTCTTTCTTTCTTCTTTAACTGGCTGTTACCTCAGGGTGGCTTTTGAACCAGGGATCAACTTTTGCAAGCTGGGAAGGATTTTTTTGGAGCTATGCAATGTTTCAAGCTACTGACAATCTAACACCTCTTTTCAGAATGTGTTAGACTTTGCTCATGCAGAACATATGCAGAACATGACTAGGGGTTCATTGGGAGCTTACAGATGCATTGTGGAGATGGTGCCAGGTGGCATAAGGCAGTTGCCCCTGCGAATAGGCGCCATTCCTTTGCAATCCTGGACACCAGAAGAGCTCATGAGCACCATGAGCATGCATGACTCTCAGCGCTATGTGCTTTTGACTGAAACTTCTTTTTCATTCCCTTGGCTTGGTAATTCGAGTGTCGGTCAGGTAGTTATACCTTTGTTGTATGGCACCCTTGTTTCTGTATCAACCAAGCTTATGTTTGTTGCTATGAGTATTCAGCTATGATTGCCAAGCTCTTATAAAAGTTTGCCCTAGGTTGCCTTGCAAATGTGATAGTCACTCCTCACTTTTCCCTGTGTTCTCTGTGCTTTTACAGCCAGGGTTGCTTCTGTGGCTGAATGACAAGGCAGCAGCTGAAGACATCATCATGGGAGTCCTCCAGGTGTGCTATGTGAGATTGCATACAATTCAACAGTAGTGCTCATAAGGTTGCACCTGGAGGATGTTAAGCATTGTTGCACTTATCAAAAGGTTTTTGGTAACCTGCATGCTTTTTTTGATGATGGTTCTCCATTAAAAGCTCTGCCATGTCATGTGGTAGATAGACTTATGGAACTCATGGGACCCAAGTGCTTGCCCCAATCCACCACTTTTTGTTTATGTCATGATGTCACATTCATGCAGGTTGTTTGTGCCATGTTTTTTGACATGAAATATTCCTTGCAGGCAATCCATGTACAAGCTATGACCACTACAGGAACAACCCTCCCTCTCCATGGTATGATTCAACCACTACAATTGTTTTTCGGTCAACAGCATTGTATGAAATATTACCCTGGTCTGAGGGTTTAGCTCTGATAAGCTTCCAGTCACATGGAAAATTTGGCTACTGTGGAGTACTGTTGGTTTTGACATAAGTGTTATTTACATTATGCACACTTGTTTCTGGTAGGAAAGTGTAGACAGTATGTCCACAATGTGTGCTGTCCTAATTCTTGGCAGGGTGCATGGGGAGCTTGCCTGTCGTATATATGGACAAATAGTAAAAGAGCTTTCAATGTAGCTCCTGGGAACAATAAGGGAGCACAGCAGAGGGATTTCTGTGCCTTCAGATGTACCCCATACATTGATGCTACTATAGCTTTTAGGAAACTGTAAATCAGGCCATGACAATAATTTTTGGTCCTACTGCAAGCGGCATTTTTTTGGGCTTTGTGATGAGATTCTAGCTGATGTGGTCTGGGAATGTGAATACCTTTTTCTCTAGCCCGCACATGAGACTTTCCATCTCAGGTCCCTAGTGTGTCCAGTTGTTAAGAGTGTGTTGCACCCATCATGCAAGATGTCCTTGGAGGCCACAGCTTGCTCTAGACATAGGAAATTCCACATGGAATGTCTTGATGCACAGAATTTCTTCTAAGTTTTCGGAGTTAGTGAAGAGCATCATGGTGGAGTATGTGGTCTTGAATTTGATACAGCTTGAGTATTGTGGAATCAATTTCTGACAAGGTATAATATGTCAGACAGAATTATGTGGTGAATGTTGAAAGAGAAATGACAGTCACTGTTTGGTGTTTGGGTTCAGGGGAGAAATCCAGGATAGGAAAACATGATGAAAGGTGGCTAGCCCTTTCTGCAGAGAGTAGGAGAAGAGCAGAAGCAGGATTAGGACTTCTATTGGCAGCAATGGATGAGATTGGGTGGCAAAGAAAGCATGTGCTACTAAGCCCAATGGAGCAAAGGAGCTACAGCCTGCTTGACAACCTGTAATGTGAATAGGTGATTTCTCAAATTCTTTACCAATTCTTGTTTCAGACTTAAAACACTTTGAAGGTAGCCTTTTATGTCAGTCCTGGCGTGACCTAAACAAAAATTACAAAAATTGAGTCACAAAAGGCTTGGTCATAACCTTGCAAGTGTCATTCATGGAGTTTTTAGACCTTGAACTCAATACAAACACAAATCTACAATTGATGAACTTTGCAACAGGTTTATTTACAAAAACACTTTCAATTTCATAGTCATTTTTTCATGTCATTCTAATCATGTTGTTTTATGAACATCAATAAGAAGATCTAAGAAAACAAATTTTAAGGACTCAGATGGAACCCATGCAGATAATCTTTATCTACATCTACATGAATATTGACCTATTGTTCCTTGGGATCCATGAGTTCTATACTTAGTCCATGTGTGGATGTCTATCAAGATTAGCTTACTATAGTTATTCCGGTCACATTAGTGTTCTCCTCCTTAGATGTCTCCTTGAATGTTTCCTTAAGGACATGGGTTGCAGAGTCTTTTGCAAAATCCATTCCATAAAGAAAGCCATTCCATATGTATTGAAAAGTTTTCAATACTTTCAATATAAGTCTATCTGGATTGTGAACTGACAAATGACTTAGAATAATAATGTTATAGAGATTTCAGATCCAGCAACATACCAGCAAATTGAAAAAGTATCAGACTGGAAAAACCAGCAACATATTCAATAAGATGAACATGCCAACAAAACCTCTCTAGGCAAAATCAAAGTCCTTTGCATTCAAAACCAAGTTATCATGAATGGTAGCATACAAGTCTCCCGTTCAATCTCATACCCAATCCTTGATCCACTTGGTTTTCCAACTTACTAGTTTGAAAAGGTAGAAACACTTCAATGCCAATGTTGTTCAAGCCCACAGAATAACTTCTACACTTGGCAAGCTTTGAACTTGCAAAACAAAGTCTGTGAAATCATCACTAAGACTCCAAATTTAGAAAAACCAGAGAGAAATCATGATTTGTTAAACAACCTCATTAGGCTTGAAATAAAAATGTTCAGATTAGTCTTGACTCAATGAAACACTAATTAATTGGCCATCTGAGCTACAAAATGTATTCTGTCACATGTATAGTTTTGTAGATTAGGGCAAATTTATTGGGTACAATAATGTACTCTACCACATCTATAGTGTTTCACATGTGTATTTTTGTACATGTGGTAGGATGCTCCATACAACACTCTTGATGAAAGTTTCTCAAAGTTTCTTACTTTGAAGACAACAAAAATGAGAAGTAGTGTGTTTGAAAAACCCTTAAACCTAACGCATTTGAGAAATCAAGTAGTGGTACTATTGAGTGTTTGGGTGAGTTTTTGGCTGATAATTGAGGGAATTTTTGCCAACAATTTGAAGAAGGTTATCAATGTTTTATTTTACAAACTCCCAAGTCTGGAGGCGAGAGTGAGTATTGCAATTCTTAGTTTCTAAGGTATGAAGAGTGCGCGGTCCTTGTATTTTTTCACCTCTTGGGTTATATATTGTTATACCCAAACTAAAAATTGCCGAGTATTTGACGTCAAAATAAATGCCTGCCCAACATTGGACATTACTAACTAATTGCAAATTGACGTACTCAACTATTACTTAGACAAATATTTGTGTGTTGTCTTATTATAAACTAAGTCTTTAACCCAACCTACCAACCAAGTTCAAATGATGTACACTCGACTTGCTTATATTTGATGAAAGAACTAGTAAAAAGAAAAAAATATAGTTGGTTGTCATCTTATCATTGCAACAAACTATGGTTTTTTCTTCTAGTTCAAGATCTTGGTTCATAATGGGGTGTGTAAGGTAAACTTTGTGGTTTCAACTAGTGTTGGGTGGTTCTTGACTTTATAAAAAGAAGTTTCAATTCTGATTCTTTTTTTTTTTTTAAAAATTTTAATCATTCCAGTTCCACAAAACAATGGAAACTTAGGGTCAGTTTTGGTTTGATTTTTGAAAGAAAAAAGGTTCCAGTTCAAGTTCTTGAAATTGGGTTATGGTTATGGTTTCAAGGAACTAGTCTGAATCAGTGGTTAATTGCTGGTTACTGTTGGTTTCAAACTTTTTCCCCTGGAAAAAAATCCAAAAAAAATAAATTCAAGTTCCAGTTCCCAAATTGGATCCAATTAAAAACCTAGTTCTGGTTCACAGCCATTAAACTTGGTTCCAATTTTATTCCAATTAATTAGAACCACAACTAGTGATTCTAATTAAGGTGTATTCACACTTGATGTTAAGTCAATGTTAAATGAAAATGTAGGTGGCATCCTAGGTGGCACCCCAATGTTAAATGGGCCATAGCTCAATGTTAAGTGAATGTTAGCTAAAACATGAAAAATTTCATGGCAACTAGGTTTTAAGTCCTAAATGGGTAGCATCATGCTAGAGCACTCAAGCCCTAGAGTCCCTAACACCAAGTGTGAATGCACCTTTAGTCAAATTGTGTAACCATCCAACATTAATTTCAACCATTTCAATCTAAAATATACGATACTTATCTTAGTTTGGCATGAGTGTAATGTGTTCCACATTACTATTGACAACCATACATTCCTTGTTAATTGTAGGAAAACAAACTTTGAAATGATGTAACCCCAAAAATGAAATAAGTCACATGTTGAATGACACTATTTGCTTCATACAAGTGTTTTTTTTTTTTTTTTTGACAAAATTTTGTCATTGGGAGACAAAAAAAAGTCTAGTGTGACTCAAATCAAAGATTTTTATGAAAAAGATGTGCCAAAGTTATCACATTTCAAGGAAGTTTTTTTCATAAATCATCATATTTTGACAATAGGTTCCACCAATTGGTCACAAAAATATAGCAGGATTTTTTTTAAAAATTCTACTATCCTCTCTAACTTGTAGCCAAAATTGGCTAATTCCTCTTGTGGGTTGATTGCCAATGTGGCTACATCACAAAATTAAGAAAACCATGTCCTTGTTTGCTCCAACAAAAGAAAAAAGAAACAAAACCTCAATTCGATACTCAACACACAAGCCCACATAAAGCCCACATAAAGGTTATCATTCCTTTTTTTTGGATGATGTGAACCAACATCCACCAATGCACCATCCATTGGAAACCTCCTATGACTTAGTTGTGGACAAATCACAACTTGAAGTTGTCAAGGTCCATCTTGGTAAGCTATCCCCCCTAAGGCTTCCTAGATTTACTACCCCTTACATAAATCTAGACTCTTAGATGTCTAAGTAGGTATGTAAGTGGGTAAGTATCATGGGGAAGTATATAGGGAATGTAAGTGAACCCTAAACCCTAAACCCTAATTTTGGGTTCAACTAGGTTCTTTTGGGTTTGCTAGAGCCTTCTTCGGTCCAAATTATGGACTGGTTTTTCACATTTTAAAGGCTGTGAATTCCTTGTTCTCAGGTCTTAAAAGACAAATCCTAGTTGGGTCCAGTTCCAATTCAGATCCAGTTCTACTTACCTACATATAGCTCAAAATTGATTTAAAAAAAAAAAAAAACAAAACTTCACAACCAATGAAAAATCACTCTTCCTATTTCAACTACATGCCTAAACTCAAAAAAAAATAAAAATAAAAAAAAAACCTTACATAGTTGAGCCATGTTCCCAAAATAACAATTACATTCCTAATGCCACCCCCATGTCACCCCATCCCACCCCCAAATTTATTATTTAAATAAAAAACCTATTTTTTTTTTCACTCTAATACCATTTCTAACCTTGGCCATAAGTTTTTAACAAATTAATTTTTTTTAATAATTTCTTTTTTTTGGAAAATGAAGAATACTACACTGATTAGTACATAACTAATCACTCTAGTTATATCCCACTGTGATAGGAATATGGAAAAAATATATATATATTTCTTTTTCACACACCATTCATCTTGCATGGTGCATTGGTGAGTGTTGTGAATCATCACCTGGGTGCCCAACGATGCACCATCATCCATTGAAAAACCATTAGGAATCAACTGGGTTACATTGATAATGAATCCTGTAAGCCCTTTTCTTTACCCCTCACACTACGTTTGTAACTACCTATATAAGTGGTTAAGTATCATAGGTAAGTAGGTGGGGGAAATGCATGTGGTTATTAGTGTTGTGCATGTAAATGTTTTGGGACTTACACTTTGTATGAATATGAATCTCATAATGAAATTTATTTACACTCCATGTAAGTGTCTAATATCCATTTATATTTGTGAAAATGTAAAATGTAGAACATGAAACATGTAAATTTAAGTGTAAAATTGGAAAAATAAATTTAAAACCATGCAAAACAGTGTAAGTGTAATAATCAATACATTTATATAGTTTTACATGGCTATGTAAAACAATGTAAATGTAATACAATAGTTTTTTTGGGGGAAAAAGGGTATTTCATAATGTTTTGGTGATAGACCAATCAAATGGCCCATTGCAAAAAAAACCATCAAAACATGCACCCACAATTAATTAATATATGGATTTGCAAGAAGGTATGGTCATTATAGGTGTATAATAAAGATAATAATAGAGTTATTTATAATAAGAAAATAACATCATAACATTGAGTTTGGTCACAACACGGTGAGACTATTAAAAATAGCTGCAAAAAAGAAAACATTAACATTCAAGGGGGAGAAGGGGAAACTCAGAAAACCATCAATTTCTGTGACAAACTAAGTTTCAACTTGTCTTTCATTTCTCCTGAGAGCGCCTACACTGCTGCTACATATATTTTCATTGCTCCTACCTGTAGGACTAATATAATTAGTCTAGAACCTTATGCATTAAATGCTGAGTTTCAGCATTTTATACCTAGATTTAATAAAATTTCCTCACTTTATGGATACATTGAAGTGAGGTTTGAGGGTCAAAGGAGGCCCCAAAACAATGTGACTTTATGAATGACCTTAGTATATACATTTACATGTCCCAAAATATTTACACAGGGCCGTGTAAGTGTATTTGACAAATATTTACATTGGCCTTGTGTAAGTGTAAAAAAATTATATACATGCCAACAATGTAAGCGTAACAAGTTCGAACATCTAAGGGTAAACAATTTACACTTTACATGAGATTTATACGCTATATATATATCACTGTTGACACTTACATGCACAACACTGATGGTTACTATCTACCCAAATAATTAAGTAAAGCACTTGGTGACTACACGGTGAATATATGTATGTGGATGTTTAATACATAACTAACCACTGTGGTTAGGACTGAAAACACAATGGAAAAATGTATTTCTTACAGAGACAGCATCCATCCTGCACGGTGCACCATTGGGGCCGATTCATTCTGGTCGTGAAATATGGCTTAATGGTGCATTCACACTTGATGTTAAGTCAGTGTTAAATGAAAATCTAGGTGCCATCCTAGGTGGCATGCGATGTTAAATGGGTGATAGCTCAATGTTAAGTGAATGTTAGCTTAACATAAAATCTTCGTGGTAAGTAGGTTAAGTTGTATACGACTAACATGATGTTAGGGGACTCAACACTAAAATCCCTAACACCAAGTGTGAACGCACTTTTATTCAACAGGAATAAATTATGTGTCACGCGTGTTGCAAAGTAAACCTTATTATGTTGTTGTGTGTTAATACCCAAGAACTTGTATTACTTTTTGGCAAATTATTTTTGCCTGTTTTTGAACCTGAATAATATGATTTTAACGCATGCAAAGCACTTTTTGGTGAAGAAAATGTCCCTAAATTGTCAGATTTTGAATTTTTTTTTTTTAAGTCACCAGATTTCTACAACAGGTTCTAGCAGCAAGTAGACCAAAAAAATATGAAAAGGATTCTAAAAAATTTCTATTTTCATATCTGGTGTATAGCCAAATATCTGGGCTAAATCTTCTGGTGGATGATTGCCAGTTTGGCTACATCAGAAAACTAATTAATTAAAATTATTTATAATTTTTTTTTAAAAACCCTTCCAAGGAGGGTGAAGGGATGACAATGGATTTATTCATATCCTGCTAGCAGAGGGCTATTAATACCCCAACTGACTATACAGTGAAAATGTGATTCCCACTCAACCATAGATTGCTGTATTTATAGAAGTAAAATTTGGGTACTCAAAATGCAAATGTTGTTACTGAAAGTTGAAGTTTGCAGCTTAGAATTTGCAAGGCTAGAGAATTTATTGGAAACCCAAGTTGATGTAAGTTATTAGTCAGCAATTGTTGGTGGTGGTTGTCAAAATGGTGTGATCTGCAACAACAACTCCTTTGCCAATAGCAATCTGCCAGACAATTGCGGCAAGTGAATAGTTTCATACCCATTCATCTGGATCTGTTCAGTTGTGTAATATATAGACAGACATTGCCAGGAGAGAGTTGTGGCCTTTGTCTAAGATTCAAGTTACAATGGATTGATTACATTGCAACTGTAAGTTTCACAATGGATCTCTTCACAAACAAAATTTACCATTCACAGAAAACATATGCAGAAGGGTATGGAGTAGTGCAGAACCAATTAATCAATACAAAATAATCATATACCCAAAACCCATCTGAGACTTCTTACACCCAAGTTGTTAAAAACTTTGAACAAATGTACAGAAGAAAACGAGTGTGCCCTTTGTCTAGAATTTAAGTTACAATGGATTACATTGAACTGTAAGTTTCACAATGGATCTCTCTTCACAAAGAAAATTTATCCTTTCACAGAAAACATGTGCAGGAGGTATGGAGTAGTGCAGAACCAATTAATCAATACAAAATCATCATATACCCAAAACCCATCTGAGACTTCTTACACCCAAGTTGTTAAAAGCTTTGAACAAATGTAACAGAAGAAAATGAGTGTGCCCTTTGTCTAAGATTTAAGGTACAATGGATTACACTGAACTGTAAGTTTCACAATGGATCTCTGCCTTCACAAACAAAATTTATCCTTTCATCACAGAAAACATACCTTTGCAGAAGGTATGGAGTAGTGCAGAACCAATTAATCATATACAAAATAATCATATACCCAAAACCCATCTGAGTGAGAATTCTTACAACCCAAGTTGTTAAAAACTTTGAACAAATGTAACAGAAGAAAATCGAGTTATGCAATCATGAACGGATTGTTGGATCTGGTTGTAAAATAAGCCAAATAACTTTGCAATGATTTTGAAAAAATAAATTAAAATTATGTCAGGTATTTTCTGGAAAAATACATTATAACATTTTTTTTATTGTTATTTGTTGATGTAACAAAGTTTTTTTTTTGTGAGTGAAATAAGTTCTAAGTAATTTCTATGGAGTGACTCTAGAGTTTCATCTTTTGCATTTTGAGGTGTGTAAACTTTGTTAGTTTCAATAGTGTTGGACACCAATCTAGTAATACACAACTACTAGCATTCCATGGATGATCTGGATTAGTAGATGGCTTTTAAAATTTGAAAAAAAAGACCATGGTTTGGATCTGTTTGGACCTTCCTGAAATGTCCTTGAAAAGTTTCATTATTAACACAAAGCAATAAGTTTTAATCTGACATTGTGAAGTGTCTGAACTTGATTGAGAGGCACTGGGGCAACTTTCCTGTTACAACAGGACATGCACCAGAACACCTTAAGGGGAGAGGGGAGGGGGGGCTGTGCATCATGACCAGGTATGATGCAACAAAACCTACTTACTACTCAGGAACTGGGAACTGAACTGGAACATAAATGACACAACTATTGCTTCAATACCAATCCTCACTCATTCAATGAAACATGACATTTGTGCATCCTACATATATACTACATACATTTGCTTCTTGTTTACCCAAAACTAGAAGCTCTAGCCTAACTACTTAGCCTTAGTGACAGTCCTTGCAAATTCAATATCTATGCTCCTTTTAGCTTTTACAATGCACATTTGTTTGGCAAATCCTACAGAACTGTAAACGGTTTTGCCAAATCTTACGGAACTGTAAACAGTTTTGCCAAATCTTACGGAACTGTAACCAGTTTTGCCAAATCCTATGGAACTGTAATCGGTGGTGTGGGTGGACACAAATTCTTCACTTGGCTTCTTTTGTCCCATAGATAACCATGCTAGTTAGTATAGTTCTAGGTTTTTGTGTTTTACTTACCTTTTACTTAATTTTTAAAAAATCATTTATGCCGTAAAAAAATAAAGAAAGTTCACCAAGGCCTCTATACCTTCCTTTTAATCACCTCCTTTGCCACTTACCTGGCCAGAGTGAACCAGCACCCACCAGTGCACCAGTTGATTGTTCTGTCCATAGGATGGGCCGTGTTTCTTCATCCGGTTCCTGACCCTGTGTTAACCACACATTGTATCACAGTTAACCTTTTTGGGCTGCTAACCTTCAACTCTTTTTTATTTTTTGGGTGTTTTATTTTTCTACCCTGACCATACTACCCTCCAACCTAGTCACCCTAATTCCTTAGTTACTCTATTGACCTAACTACATTATTGACCTGCATCTTGACTCTACCTATTAACCCCTTACTTACTTACCCTTTATTTTTTTTATGGCTAAACCTCTTTCTTGGTTAAACCTTTGCCTTTTGGCAAAACTTTTAATTCTTCTTGGCTAAACTTTTTTTTTTTTGGCCAAAACCTCCATCTTTTCATAGCTAAACTTTTACCTGTTGACAAAATCTTTATATTTTTTTAACTAATTTTTATTTCTTGGCAAAACTTCTATCTTTTCATGGCAAAAGCTTTACCTCTCAACAAAACCTATTTGTTTTTCTATTAAACTTCTACCTTTCGATAAAAATTCTAACTTTACTTGGCTAAACCTATATATCTTGACAAAACCTCCATCTTTTCATGTTTAAACCACCACACATTGGCAAAGGTTCTATCTATTATGGACTAAATTTTTATCTCTTGACAAAACCTTAACCTTTTCTTAGCTAAATTTTTACTTTTCATGGTTAAACCTTTACCTTTGGCAAAACTTTTTTTTTTTTTTTGGCTAAATTTTTTGCTCCATTTTTTCATAGTTAAACTTATACTTATTGGCAAAACCTTTATCTTTTGACAAAACTTTTATATTTTTAAAAATTAACCTTTATTTTTTAACAAAACTTTTTGGCTAGCCTATTGACTTAGCTATCTTATTGACCTAGTTACATTATTGACATAATATGTTTTTTAATTGTGTCCATATGTACCTACCTAACCACTAATTTACCTACATATTTTATTTACTTATTTACCCACCCACCCACCTACTCACCTACTTACCTATCATTTACACAATGTTGTATTCTAATGTATGAAATACAAAATATGAAAGTATTGCACTTGCTGAACTAACAACCATGTTAATCATATATGACCTTTTGATGTCAATTAACAGTAACCCTAAATGTGCACATTGCACATTCAATCAACTTTTGTGACTCACACATAAGTATTGTATATTTTTGTAATTATTTTTAGAAGCTAAAATAATTGAAGATCCAATTGCAAAATACAGCACCCACATATGAAAATAATGTCACTTCAAATATAATATACCTCAATAATTATTACATATTTTGTGACCAAAATGCAAGGATTTTTTTCTTTTGGATTCCTACTGTTTTTAAAAATTATCTTTTGTCTTTTTCTTTTTTTTTCAAAATTATCTTTCTCCTTCTAAATTATTATTATTAGTTTTTTTTCTAAATTATTTTCCTCTATTATTTGTCACAATTAGTATTCTTCTCTAATTTTTAGTTTTTTATTGTCATCATTTTTTTCATTGAAATCATGCATATTTTATGCTCAACATTTTGGTATTGCACAAACCATCCAAAAAAACCAGCTAGCATTTTATGCTTCAAATGTGGGTATTGCAAAATCATTTTAAACAAAACTAACGTTTATTTTATGACCCTTATGCAAATATTTCACATTGAACTTTATGTTTTTGAAATTATTTTAATGCAATAATGCAACATTGCAATATGTTTCAAATTTGTATTTTTAGTGAAAATTTCAACAAAGTATTAATATAATGTTCACATTCAAAGCATGCCAACATAATACAAACATGAGGTTATAATTGCAATAAGACAAAATTTGTATGTATTGATGCAAATATCACATCTATTAAAACTTTTTTAAAAGCCCAAAATTCGAAAACATGAATTCCATGCCATTGTTTATGCCAAAGAAACACGTAAGGTATACATGCTACTTTCTAACTTCAAAAGATCCCTTTTTAAAACTAATTTCATTAACCACAATGTCATATGTTCATCAATAATTTCTTGTTGTTGTAACCACTTTAATATCATATTGATGAGTGTAAAGTTGATAGTGATACAATTGGAGTTGAATGCCATTGGTTTCAAATTGAAATTTCATAGTTACTCACAGTTTATATCAAACAAATGATACACATTAATATACAAGTTTGAAAAATGTAAACCAAACCCAAAAAAAATCACATGGGTATGAACATATATTGTCCATTGAACTTTTTTAAAAAAACGAAAAATTGAAAAAAAAATTGAACATAGGAAATAAAGGAAATAGGAAAAAAAAAAATTTGTCTTTTGGAATTTTAAAGATTAGAAAAAACGAAAAATAGGGAGGAAAAACATTTAGGACAAACATAAGAAAAGAAACAAAATTCTAATTCTACTAACACTTTATGAAAGAAAAATTGAAAAAATAGAGCAAAAATACCCCAAAAAATCTTCTTATTTTCAAGAAAACAAAGAAAAGGAAAGCAAAGCAATTTAATGGAAATGAAAACTATAATTTTTCTTCTTGAATTTAAAAAAAGAAGAAAAATATCTTCAAGGAAAAAAATCAAAAATCTTCTTATGGAATTTAGAAAATAGAATAACTAGAAAAACAAGGAGAAAACAAAAACAAATTTTGTCTTCCTGTAATGTCTTCTCTTTTCATCTTCTGTCTTTTTTTAATTTCAATTTTCTTTTGTTTAATTCTTCTATCTTTTTTTTTTTTTCCTTACTTTCTTTGTTGGCTTAAGCTTAAGATTCAAAAACAAGAAAAAAAAAAAAAAAAAAAGGAAAAAGGAAAAAGAAAAAATGAGTAAAAGTAAAAAAAAAAAAAAAAAAAAAAAAAAAAAAAAAGA
>Ga0116229_10004010_pt1 | contig 24203 bp, 10 predicted proteins | sample S1TSphgellanicum_3_FD_87313 | JGI IMG/M metagenome (GOLD analysis project Ga0116229, IMG submission 87313) | Host-associated microbial communities from peat moss isolated from Minnesota, USA - S1T2_Fc - Sphagnum magellanicum MG | ecosystem: Host-associated > Plants > Peat moss > Unclassified...
AGTTGACAAGCTTTAGTCACTCACACGGGCCTGCACACAACCCACACAAAGTGGTTAGTGCAAAGTTAGAGCACACTTGGTGCTAGGACGAGCCACGGGCAACACGGACACACAAGACTCACCTGGCCCGGACTTGGGGGAAGCCACCACCTTCCCCCTTATAGTATACTCTGTGACTCTCCACTGAGCCCACATCCAAATGGCTATTTTTCCCGGGACTCCCGAGCGGGAGTCCCGAAATCGCGCCAAATGGGACTCCCGGGACTTTGGAGCCCCATAACTTTGCGAGCAGACCTCCGATCGCGATGCAGTCTGAAGCAAAGTTGTAGTTCTCGTCGAGAGCTTTCCAACGCCGTGTCGCACTCCCGAATCGGACATCGGGAAGGGGTCGATTCCCGACTTTTTGTGGTCGGGAGTCAAACTGGCAGTTCAACTCCCGACCTTTCTTTTGGCCATAACTTGTGTTTCAGATGTCCAAATGAGCAATGAGAGCCCATTTTAGACATCTAGGCTTCAAGATCTTTCCATTGATATAAAGAACGCCACGAGCCATCGAGGTTTGACCCCTGCAATCGCTCTCTGAAGTTTCGGGAGTCCACCGGGACTCCATCTCCCAAAGTGGGAGTTGCCTTGGGAGTGTGAGTGTTCACTCCCTCACACTCCTTCACATTTTCTAACACTCCCGAGAGTATGTGATGTGACTCCCGGGCTTCCTCTTGCTTTAACTCCCGGGCTTCCTTCCTCTTGGCCCACTCCCTTGCCAGCCCCCTTGCCTTGGTCGCAAGCCCAAGGCTAGGGTTGCGACACATGTGAACATAGGACAAGTAATAAGTGCATTGCAGGGATTATCACAACAAACCTTATTGGCGACATATAAGTTGGATTGATCTAGAGTACTCGGAACTATGGCATCAAAACATAATGTAGATTGGGATAATTGAATATGAACTTAATGGCAATTGCCAAGTACTTGAAAAAAACCACATCGGATGTGTAATGGAATTATATGGACCAAACAATAGGGGTTCACTAACTTTCAAGAGCATATGGGAATGAAAATGGCAAAGATACAACCAATAGTAAGGTTCTAGTGATTATCACCAATACTTAGGACTCAACAATAAAAGAAAAACAAGTATTTCAACTAGTCTCTATAACTAAATTTTAGTCACATTCAACATTTGCAACTAAAATTGAACTTTAGTCACCTTGGATAAATCGCATGTAATATTAATCGCAAAGGACGAAAGGTATTAGATGAAAGAAAAAGTCAACAAATACAAGTTCATCCTTTGACTTCATTGTGTACATATTGTCACATGCGACTAAAATGCAACTATTTTGTTCACAATTGAAGGCAATTGATGTGATGTCACATGTCCCAAAATTTAATTATTTAAAATTATTATTATTATTATTTTGAAATTAAATAATCCAAGACATTCAATAATCTATGACATGTGGCTTAATGTAAATATGCCATGTGGCACTTTAAAATGTATTTAATAAAATAAAAAAATATTTGGTTGGTAGGTATCTAGATAGGTACATAAGTTGATGCCTACAAACTTAGGTTACATACCTTTCTACTTAAGTAAAAATGTAGGTAGGTAGGTCCTACCTTCCTAGGCTAAATACCTATTCATATAAGTAGGTACTTAGGTAGGTGTGTACATAGGTCAACCTAGGTGGGTGTGTCAAACTAGGTACCTACCTAGCTAGGTAAATAAGTAGGTTGGGGAGGTAAGTATTTGAAAACTGTGCATAATTTGTTCTTTCGTTTTGGGTTAAACCTTTTAGACTGGCTCATCCCATGTGCACAAATTTTTTCATGTGAAATTGGATGACCACATCATTTGTTTCCATAATGTTCAAAATAAAAATGGAGAATAAACAATATGGGATAAGTTTTGAAGTTGTAACTTCCTCACAAACTAAATTGTAATTATAAAATTTTATTCATGCCTTGTTTTTTCTTAGCTTTTTAATTTCTAAATAATTCAAGTACATGGTTCAGTAAATAATTAAATAAGAATTTCATTAATAATGATTAAAGTTACATATATTTAAACTATAAACTATACACTATAAATATTAAATATTCATTATCAATTACTTAAATAACTAATAACATCTTCATATTTAACAAACTAGCTATCTAATTACTCACAAGTTGTCAACACATAACTCATAGAATATTAAATAATCAAAATATTTTTAAAATTTTAATTAAATAAAAAATCTGGTTGAATTATAAATAATATAATTAATGTAAAACTAATCTAATTACTTAATTTAAAAACTAACTATTTTGAATATTATTTCAAATTATAAATAATGAATTAACAATTGTTAATAGAAAGTAAAATTTTCCATGAATTGAAAAATAATAATATTAAAATAGTTACATTAATTTCTATATAATTACATATATTGTTGTACAAAATTTTAAAGGCTAATTAATTTATTTTCTATTGGTAATTATTAATTATAATACAATAATTTGCTAAACATAACATTAACTTTTATAATATTATAAAATTACTATAAAATATTTATCATACATGATTAATTCTAGAATTTAAAAATAGAAATAGAAATATTGTATAATAATTACTGAAATTAGAATAATTAAAATAATTAAAATAATTATTTCAACTCCATTATAATTTTCCCAAAAAAAAATCTGATTTAAAGTTATAAATTATCGATTGTGAATAATTATGTTCAATTTAAAAATAATTATGCACGTATTAATTAATTATTATCTGAAGTAATTAAAATTATTTTAAAGTAATGAGACATTAATAACAGTAATTAATTTATTTTTCCTGTAAAAATATAAACTATATAATATAAAAATCTATATTCTAACACTAATTATTTAGCGTAACTTATAATTTTAGCAAAAAACCATTTGTACTTATTTATAAAAGTGATTTATTATGGATAACACTAGAAGCAAAAACCCTTCAAACTCAATCAATAATTGTTTTAATTAAAATATAAAATTTAGATTCCAAAATAGTAATTCAGAATTCAATTATTCAAATTTTCAATCAATTTTTTAAAAATTTAAAAATCAGAATTCAAATGTCAGATTTCAGATTCAAATAAAAATATTGAAAATTGAAATTTCCATTTTAAAACTCAATTAGTACTTCTCTAAATTGAAATATTAATTTTTACAATCCAAAATATTAATTTGGAATTCAAATTCCAACTTCCAAGTCAAATACTTTCTTAAAATTTATATTAAAAATTTCAGAATTGAAATATCAAGTTTCATATTCAAATAAAAATATTGAAAATAAAAATGTCAAATTTTAGACTCTATTTTAATTTTTTAAATTCAAATACTATATTTTAGATTTGAGAATAATAATTTATAATTAAAATATCAATTTTTAGATCAAATAATTTTTTTGAATTTAAATAAAAAATTTAGAATTGAAATGTCTATTTTCAGATTCAAATAACAATATTGAAAATTGAAATGTCAATTTTTAGACTCAATTAATAATTTTCAAATTTGAAGTATTAATTTTTGAGAATCCTAAATAAGAATTTGGAATTGAAATTTCAAGGTTCAAATCAAATGATTATTTAAGATTTAAATGAAAAAATTTCAGAGTTAGAATTTAAATTTTCATATTCAAATAAAAATATTCAAAATGAAAAACTTCATTTTTACAATCAATTAGTATTTTCTTAATTTAATAATTTTTTTGGTTTGAAAAATAATAATCTAGAATTCAAATATCAATTTTTAGATCAAATAAGCTTTTTGAATTTCAATAGAAAATGTCAAATTCAAATATTGTTTAAAGAATTGAAATAGCAAGTTTCAAATTCAAATATCAAATCTGAAATTCAAATAATATTCTTAAAGAATTAAAATACCAGTTTTCAGAATTAAAACATAATTTTTCAGGTGAATTTTTTTTTGAATTTTAAATTTTAAATCCAGAATTTAAATGTCAATTTGGAGATTGAAATAGTTTTTATTTGCATTCAAATAATAATAAAAATAATTCCAATAACTATTTTGAGAATTAAAATTATTCAATTTCATATTCAATTTTTTTTCAAACTCAATAATTTTAAAAAAATTCCAATAGCAAGTCTAAAATTGAAATTTTGATTATAATGTTTAAATAAAATTTTCATAATTGGAATTATAATTTGAGACTTAACATATTTTTTGAATACAACTAACAATTTTAAGAATTCATATTTAAAACTTTGCATCTTTTACTCGAATGTAAAGCTCGAGCATATATATATGGTATTTGACAATTAACATAGATTGTGATAATTATTGCCAAATAGGATGAACAAAATAAGTAAAACAATTTTACCACCTTTGAAATGAGAATAATCATGTCCCCATAAATTACTATAGTCATGAGGCTCATATGACTATAGTCATGTAGTCATGTTAAGGACTAGAAGTGGTTGACATGGCATTTGACATGGATCATATTACTTCATGACTAGTTTGGGCCAGTAGTAATAGTTAATGGAAGTCATAGATGCCAAGTTTTTGCATAGTGTCACTTGGTAAAATTGGTGTTAAGGCTACATCTAGGAAGCAATTTGCCATTGATTTCCATATTTCACTTAAGTCCTAATTACATGTTAAATTCTTGATGTCCTCATCTTGAACACAAAATCCTTAACTAATCCACCAACCAAGGTGCAAAGTTTCACCACAAATCAAACATGTATTGTTATCTTTTAGAGCTTTAATTGAATTGAAAGATGATAGGCATGTTTATAATAAATGACAACAATGTCATGACAATGGTAGCCTCTACTACAAATCCACAAGGTTTCACAACAATATTGAAATTAGCCCCATGAAATTATGATGTTGAGTAGAATGCAATATAGGCTTAGAGCAAAACGAAACACCCCTCCACAATATATTTGCCCTAATTGAGCTTGGACAACCTTCTTTTCACTTCCAACAAAGACAATTTTCTACTAATGTTAAAGAGGACGAAATCAAGGCTATGGTGCTCAACTTGTCAATCCTTAAAATAAAATTACTCACCTTGCATGACATGTTTAATTATATAATCGATTTTTTTTTCAAATAATTCTAATCATTCTCCTTAGAACAATGATTTTGATGAATTCCATCACATTAGCCTACCAAATCTTTCATAAACTCCTCTTGTTCCATAGGCACTTTTGCAATAATAACACCTTCTATCTATAAGCATTGCATATTTATCTACATCCAAAATAACTTGGAATATGCAAGTTAAATGGTAGGGCACATAATGGCTAATGAAAAGCTTAAACTTATTTCATGAAAAATTAGAACCCACCAAAGAACACAACACTAGATCAAATTCAAAACCTATTTTTTCTTCAAATTTGTACCTCTATTGCAATATTGCCTTCAATTCATGTTCTATTACAATTAGGGAGGCTTGCACCTCCATTGCAAAGACCTTTCAATGATTCATGGAAAATCTCAACCCTCTCAAAATTTCCCTTCTTATTTCACTCTTCATGTCACCTATTATTGCATATCATGCACACTTCTCCAAGTTGCATAACAAAGCATGTAGCTATATAACCTTTTGGGTTTTTGATGGCAAAATGTCATATAGACACAAAGTTCGTTGCTTCAAGTCATTGCTTTTCATCTCTAATGTGGGCTTATTGTCAAATTGTGTATACACCTCTTTGCCACTCAATTTCGACAACTTCATACTTTTGTTCTCAATTCTTGTTGCATTTCTCCTCTAAACCTTCTTTTTGGATATCAATGATGTTGCATTGACCCAATTAACCTGAAATCCCTTCTTTTGCACTATGTATCCACTTGCCAACCATAACATGAATTCATTATTGGTTGGGGTAACTAAACCATAGATTTGTTATTGAAGTTTTTTGGACTCTCATTTGGTATGAATGAATGCATAGGTTTGTGAGCTTGTAATTACACTTTGGTCCAAAAACCTCTACTAAATCACCTTCATTAACATGTGCATTGGTAAGGTCTATTTTCAGGTCCATGCTTTTGTTATGCAAACATTTAATAGTCAAAAAATATTCTTATGTTTGGAGCTAGTAATCTATAGCTGCCCACAATAAGAATGCTACATCATTTTTTTTTACCTTCCTTTCTTCTTTCACCCTTAATTTCTTAACAAACAAACAAATAACTCTTACAAGCAAAACCTAATTTTCAAAGTTCATAATGTTGGCCTCCTCCAAGCTCCTAGTATAATGATTTATACTCAATGACTTGAATGGTCAAGCAAGAGAACTAGATGTGCGAGACACAATTCAACTTGCACTTGGGCGAAAAAAACATACACACCCATAACTATATTGAAATTATAATCAACAAAGAAAAACAAACATGCATACACTTCATGTGTTATGTGTTGGAAGCACGTGAAACACCTTATTAACCAAAAAAAATGTGCAATAAAAGTCATTTCAAAACATTTACATCAAAGGACTTGCCTTCATCCATTCTTTATAACCAATTGTGACGCACCACAATAATGTTGTAAAAAACTAATTACTTTCTAAGCACCACCCCAAGGGGACAAGTTTCGATCCTAAGTTAGCAGATTTTAATTCAACAATATGTTGATAAACACTCCACCTTATGAAGGTGTGTTACATTGGTTGATTGGGACTTGGTTTTTTGACATGAAGGTGAGGAGTTCAAGTCCTTGCAACTAGGCTAGACATAAATTACCTAATTAGCCCAGGTTTTTAACTAGTTACTTAACTAACATACGCTAGGTTAAGCTACCTAGTCTTTAAGGTAGCATGTGCCAACTTAGGTTGTCAGCTTTATTTAGGCTAGCTTAGGCTAGCTAGGTTAACATAATTACCTAACTAACCCAAGTTATGCTACCAACCTAGCTAGCCTAAGTTAGTCTAGGCTATGCTAGCTACCTACAATTAATCTCTTAATAGTTTAAACTAGTTTACATTATATGCTAATTACATGACTAGATTGTGCTTATTATCGAGCTAGTAGAGGCTATGTTAACTAACTAACTAGGTTAGTCTAGGATATGTTAACTACCTAGCTAGCCTAGGTTAAACTACCTAGTTACCTATGCTAAAGGCTAGAATAAACTTTATGATTTTTAAGAACATCATTACCAAAAATGGTATATTTAGTAGCAAAATTTTAGCCCAATTTACTTTAGGCTACTAGAAGGTAGATAATATAATTTTTTAATTTTCTTTTATGTATAGAGATTTTTTGGGGATTTCCCTAACTTTTCGATGTTCCACTGTTTGCACTACTTTATGAGAATTCCAATGGGGAAATTCGACATAGGTAATAAAACGTTATTGTTTTTTTATTTCATTGAGTTTTGGGATTTTTTGCCCATCTTTGAGGTTGTTTTCCTATCTGTAAGATGTGATTTTGTTTGAAGTTGTATTTTCTTTTGAAACTTATATGATTAACTATCTAAAGGTTATCAAATTTCAATTGTTCTTTGTGTTGGAAGAAATTAGTAGTTTATTTGAACTATTGAACTCGCAACGATTGATTTGAAGCTGATTAGTTATTGTTTTAAAGTTACAAGAAGTGCATGTGTAGTTTTTGCTCCTATTTATTTTGACTTTCATTTACTTAACTAATAAATAGATAGGTTAAAATCTAGGTGGGTAGGTAGTTTCAATATGTTGCCATGTGTTCATTTATGATTCTACATAAAGATTGCAAAAATGAATCCCACCAAAATAGTTGCATAGTAGTTGCATGGCCATCCATATTAGATGTATGGATGAAACCATATTTATTATGGTATCAAATATTTGTGACATCATTCATGACATTGTGTTGTATGCACCTAAATGTTGACTACAATTTATTGTTTGCTACTATGGGGATTTGAATATGCAAATGTTGCATTGTGCAACTTTTTAAAGTAGTTGCACAATTTATTTTCTTTTATTTTTTAGTGTTTAATTTTTTTGTGTGCATGTGTGAATTTCCACTAAGGCCTTGTAGCCATTTCTCTTGTTGATATTTTCTTCACTTGTAAATTTTAGAACCTCTTCATGTTCAATGAAAGCATAATTTAAAATATTGATAGTGGCAATCTAGTTGTATGATACTAGCCCAACTTTGAACACCCAATATTAAAAAGCCTATCATCAACTTTATGTAAGATAAACAATCGGCCAATTTGAAAATAGATTCATAATATCAGTTGGAGCACCAAAAACAACCAAAAATTGTTTTGCAAAACACAAAAGTTGTGTACAAAGGTGTAACAATGGTTGCATGCAAACTAATTTGGTTGCAAAAACTACAAGTAGATTTGGGATAGTTAATGGATGCTAATTATAAATTTTTCATCTATTGTAATAACATTGGTAACATATCACTTGTTAATTTTAAAATTTTTCATGCAAGGACAAATTGTGTTGAAATGCACAATCATTTTGTGAAAGATAAAATAATAGTGGGAAAATTTGATCTTGTTTATGATAGGAATGAAAAGCATGTGGTTGATATTTTACAAAGGCTTTAAATATAAATAAGTTGTGGAATTTCATAACAATATATGGTGTACAAGTTGATTTTAGCTTGAGGGGGGGTGTTGAGAACTCAAGTTCAACTTTAGTCAATTATCATTATTTCTTATCACAAGAATCAATTGTGTACCTTCGTGGATTATTCCATTTATTTAGTTTAGCTATGTCCATTTTTGGGTTCAAACTTCTTGGTTAAGTTTTGTGTTTTAAAGGTGACCTTTGTTCATGCTATGTTATTGTTAGTTGATTTTTTTGGTTGTGAAACAAGAACCTTATAGGATAATGTTATTGTATCTTGAACTCCATGTGTGGGAGCAACAAGTTTGTGTGTAAATGTGGTTTGCAATGAAGTTGTTGGATTTTATTCTTCACATTTATTGTGAAAGGTGCATGATCAAGATTGTATGCATGTGTTGAATGTTTCGGGCTTATAACATTTTATGCTTTTCTTTTACCAAAATAATATATTTTAACAAAACATGCAGATTGCTTGCCCCCACATGGGGTTTTCATGTGGCTTCTTGATATCTTCCATTGTTGTTTCTAGGTAATCCTTTAATGTTTGCATTGAGCAAGCAAGTATGTAAAGGCTTCAAATTATGGTGTTCATCAAATGTCTTTCTATCATCCATGTATTCAACTTTTACTTTTGTTCTACCTCACCATGTATTGGGTCTTATGTTTAGTTAAGTTGCCTTCCATTGCAACTCAACTTGTACCTTCCCATTTTTGGAGTGAATCAAATGGTATTTCTTGTTTGTTTGTTTATCATTTACTACATGCATTAAGTTTATATCCACATATCCCAATGATTCCTGCACACAAATTAAGTTTTTCTTCCCATACTTTGATATGATTTCACAACTTGTGAAGTTATGAAGAATGAATATTTATAATAGACAATTTTCATGTAGTTTTTATAAAAATCATGATTTTCACAAACATTTAGCTATATAATTTTGGCCTTCAATAATGAATTTTCTCTAATGTAAAATGAAAATTAAGGGTGATTAAAAATATCCTTACTTTGAAGTGTAAATGGAAGCCCGTGCTCTTGCTCACGACCTCAATACGAAGACGTTCATTGATTGGAGCATCATGTAGGAGCCACGAGAACTCCTGACTCCATTGTGGATTCTTGTTTTTCTTCATTGTCTGCATTAATCCATCTACACATGTGCCCAATCACTCTTGTTCATCATTCTCCATAATCACAATGAACATAATTTGCAACACAAAAGTGGGAATGGTTGTTTTACATGACAAGGTGGGGTTTGACATAATTACTCGTAATATATGTGTAGTATGAGTAATTAGTGAGCCAACCTAGATGATTTGGATCTTAATGGTGCATCATTTTTATGTCCCTCATGTTTGGCAACCATGACACATGTATAGATTAACAATTTAGCAATTCATCAATTTGTGTACAATGGCTACATTCAAAAGCTAATCTTTTGGAGGAGGAATTGACCCCAAGAATATCAAGGCACCCAAGTAATCAAGCTACAACTTTTTCTTTTTCTTTTTGAGAGCTAGGGTCATATACATGTGTTTTCTTTTCCTCTCCTTTGAAAATGACTCATGCATATGGGTTGGTGTGATGTTTTCCTTCCACATCTTTTGCCTCATGTATTGTGACCACCAATAAGCCTCCATTTTCACCTTGCAATACACGCTCCACTCTATTATGCATATATTCCATAAGGTCCGCCTCATCCTATATACAACAATTATTCTTATTTAAAGTGCAACTTCAGAACTCAAAATCACTATTGTGTAATAACAAGATAAAAGTGATGAAATTGGTTTTAGACATATGTCTAGCAAAAGTATTTTATTTGTGGTTGAAGACTTGCATTCACTAAACACTTGTTGGTCATGTTGCACATTCCTTAAGGTATGTGAAATGCACATATCACCTCTTGAAAAGCCTTGTACATCAACTCAATGGAAATTTCTCCCCAATCTTTTTGGTTGCGTTCATCATTTGGATCCATATTTTTCAATAACTTTAGATTGAACATCTTTCTTTCAAGGTCTATCAACGATGCTAGTGGCACAACTTGCATTCCAATTTTTTCATGTGCTCCCACCTATGACCCATATGCATTTTGAATTCACAAAAAACATCATCTAGGTCATTTGAAAGGGACACTTGTAAAGCAATGTGGGCTTGTTGATCATAACCATGAATTGTGCAATATGTGAAATAAATGTTATGCACATAAGGTAAAATCTTAGGGTGGGAGAATGACCAAATAAGGGCATAGGACAAGTTGGTATTCAAGTTCAAGACCTCGCATTTTGGGAATGTCCCCCTTAAAGGTCTTACCCAATGTAAAGCACAAGGCAAAGGTTATCACCATTTACCTAAATGTACATAAATCATGAAACATAGGAGGGGGAGGCAAATTATGCCCACTTATTTGGCCTGACTTTTATGGAGTAGGCATCGTTTCTCTCCTATTTTCTAACAAAAAGATAGTCATGAATACAAAGTGCCCTCCAAATTTGCTAAAGAATTTTTCAAAAAATGTTTTATGAAATTGTGTAATAACCAACTTCCATTAAAACAATGTGAGGGAAGTTATTTTTTTAGGTGTGATAATGGAGACCATACCTTCTCCCAGTCATAAACATGGAGCTCAAGCAATTGTGATTTGGGATCATGTACAATAAATTTGAAATGTTCATTCCATTCAGGGACAAATGTGTTGATTTTGGTGCGCGTGGTTTTTGCCATGAATGTATTTGCAATTTGGATCTTCACATATGCATTACCCATAAAATATTTTTCGGGAAAGTTCTTTGCTCGAACTATTTTCACTTCCACTATGCCTATTGGCCGCTTTGTCACACTATTCCATATCCAACCATAATAATCATATGTAGGGGATGGGTTAAGAAAAATCCAAACAACAATTGAAAAAATGATTATTATTTTGAAATGTTGGCAATAGTTCAAGAGTTGCACATTTCATGTTTGTATTTGTTCACCTAGGATCTTTCATCAATGGGATTTCGAACATTTTGGGCCATATGCAAAAATCAGCAACTTGTTCTTTGATGAAATTCTGTATTTTCCATCCAATAAAAAATGATGACAAAAAACTTGAAACCAAAACGCATATAACATGAAGAAGAAAAAGTTTGCAATTCACATCTATGTCTATTAGTCACAATTTGTAAAATAAAACTTGTTACATAATATTATATTGTGGAATAAGTTCAAAACCTGGACAAATGTAGAAACACCTGGAATTGCCATGAGATCACCACCCAAAACCTTCAATCCAAAGTCTATGTGAGGCTGCAAAAGAAAAACTCATATAAAAAATCTCATGTGCACATAATTTCAATTTAAAGTCTTTATTGGGCATTATCATAAATCCAACCTTTCAAAGCTTTACAAGAGGATAGTCTTATACCATAAACTATGTATGTCAGGGAACATCACCACAAAGGCTTTCACATGCCAAAAATTAAATTGCCAACAAAAATCTGGATGATTATGATGAGTGCATCATATGTGCAACACCTTGATGGTTTTCAATGGTGCCTATTGGACCCAACATGTAATAACATGTAAAATCTAATTATTACAAGAGGGTGATGACATTTACCCTTTGCATCAAAGAGATGAAAATTTTTGAAAAGCAAGGGAAAATCGAAATCAAAGGTTTTAGTGTAATTCGAGTTGTTCCGAATATTTGGAGGTCTACCAACTGCACAATCAAATTATATTTGGAAGGAAACAAATGCGAGCAACCACTGGGTTACGAGAATCAATTTGCTAATCACATTTTTTCATACTATGAAATACATAAAGCTATTCAAAGTTCTTTCCTTTTGAGGATGATCATAAATCTATATTTGTTGTAAAACTATGGGTGAATTGTTCCTCTTTTGGGGATGATCCTCTTGTCACAAATCACATCCAAGTTTAATATAACATGGCCATGGTGATTGTTCAAAGCTTCACATATGTGATGGAAATCCTTTGATTTCAATACCCAAGATTGCTTATTGTTTATTAAAACCTTATTCTACATAATTTGGGGTTATGGTTGTGGGTTACTTCCTTGCTTGATCAAAGTTTGATGTGAACACCACTTTTTAAGGTCATCATTTGGATATTAATGTCCAAAAGATGGAAGGATAACCTATAAATTTCACAAAATACAATGTTAATGAAACATTGGGAAAGTTTTAAACAATAACAACATTTGGCAACTAGGTTAAAACCTGCAAGGTTGTCTTTAATCCAAAAGCTTTGACAACAAAAACAATGTTGGGGTTCCCTGCAAACTTGAAGGGAGTTTCAAGGATCATTTCTTTGTCTTCGGTGTCATAAACTTTCACACCTAGAAAGTATCAAAACCATGAAGGAATTTAACAATTTTTTTCTTCATAATTTTTAAACTTAATGATCCACCCCAAAAACCCTTGAAAAAATGTTAACCAAAATAGGATTCCTACATAATTCCATGAAAAGTTATTAAATATTTTTTCTTTCCCATGAGATTCATATAAATGTATGTATTTGTACAATGCCAAAACACAAGTGTGGACCACCACAAACACAATTGTCAACATTGCCATTATTTTTTCCAATCAAGTTTTGAAAAATATCACAAATGCAAGAATCTTACCCACAAATGTTGGCGGAAATTTTCCCATAGTAAGATATAGAAATTCCATTGAGTCAATTTTAAACTTGGGTCCATAATGCTCAATATATGGCAAAACATGATCACAAGCAATCTTGCAAATGGCCTGCTACAAACTTTATGTCACACATATTTATATTTGTAAATCTTCAAAAGAATTCTAGGATTTTGTTCAAATGGGTAAATTGAAATAAATGTGCAATTAGAGACCTTGTCAAGATGGGGCCATAAATCTTAGACTTGGGTCCACAATGCTCAATATGGCAAAACATGTTCACAAGAAATCTTGTAGATGGCATGCCATAAACTTTATGTCACACATGTTTACACATGTAAATCCTCAAAAAAATATAGGGTTTCCTTCCAATGGGTAAATTGAAAAAAATGTGCAATTATAAACCTTGTCAAGATAGGGCCATAGATCTTTCACAATGTTGTTCACCCAATCAACCTATCAACATCAAAGATTTGGTTTCCAGATTTTACAAAACAAACTTGAAAATAGAAATTTGAAAAATGTGATTAGTACATGTGTATGTATGCAACATAACCAAAAATTGGAAAAAGTACTTGCTCGATCATAATCTGGATTTTTCACCCAAAGTGGAATTTCGGGAAGCAATTCTTGCAATGTTTGGCTCTCCAACTTTGATAATGTTCTTATAATGGGATCCTACATTCAAATTCATCACTAAAACAACTATTATGAAATCATCTTCATCATCCTTTCTCCAATTTTTAAAAGGGCCTTATTCTTGAGTTAATCCACAATACACAAGATTTATGTGCATGTATGTATGTGTTGACTCCTAATCCTTAGTACTTATTTGTTAAACATTGTCTAAGATTGTTTTACAAAATTTGTTTATAAAACATATAGATTATAAATTGAATTTAAAGAATTGATCTTGAATATGAAATATTCAAAATTTAAAATGTTAAATTTGAATTAAAAATAATTTAGTTTGCATAAATAGGAAGGGAGGGAGGCAATATACCTTGACTTCCATAGGTTGTAAGTAAATGAAAAAAAAGAAACCCACAATGAGACCAATACTAACTCCCCATCCAAATCCCAATAGACCAACAATTGTTACGACTACCCCCATCCTCCAAGGCTCTCTTTGCCACAAGCCACTCCACACTTCTATTTTCCTTTAGTTATACATTAATTTCCAATTACAAGGCCAATGTCATGCACCTTGATCCAAAACCCTTTTACACCATCCAAACACCACCAAATCATACATTTTTTTTGAATGAAAGAAGCATTGAAAAAAACCATAGGGTAGATGGAACTCCACACTTTTGAAATCAATTATAACTTTGGTAAATCAAAGTAAAAGGGTGGATTTCCACAAATGACAACATGATATTACACATCCACACACAAAATACCACCACTAGTTCTTTGCCATTTTCTTACTGAATTTTATGATGCGTAGAGTTGGAAAATTCATATGTGCAACTTGGGTATTCTTTTAATTTGTTAAAAACCATTCAATTATTCAAAAATATTTTAAAGATGGAAAAGGAATATAAAAACAAGAAACTTGGCTAATTCCTTTGAGAAAACAAAAAAAGCCAGTAAGAATTTTATTTTTTTTAAAAAATAAAAGATAAACAAGGATTCCCATATTTATTTCATATTCAAGTAATAAAACTTGGGTTATGTGTTGTTGTGAAAAATGAATTGAATTTTTGGAAATTAATTTACATTTGAATGGCATTGCATGCAACTTGAATTCAATTCAATTCAACTCAAATACATTATTCAATAGAATTAAATTCCAATTCAACAAAATTCAATTGCAATTCAGTTGACTTCAACTCAACAATTGGATTAAGATTCAAATTCAATTGATTTTTTTTTTATAATTAGAAAATTGATGTATGTTTCTCATTGTGTTTGTACTATTCATACCTACCTACAAGCCTAGGGTCACATCTCTTCGCATCTATTTATTAAAAAATTAGACATTATAATACATGTTTTATTGGAAGGTAAATTATTCTTATTACCAAGGCTTTATTTCAATCTCTTGACATAAACATTCCATGAATACGAAGAGATCTTGAGTGCATATTCATGAAATTCATTGTCAATGTCAAATTCTTAGTTTCAAAAAATCATGATTTATAGTTTAAGGCACTAGGGTGTTTGGTTTGAGGTTTCATGCAATAAACTTTGTGAAAGAGAACTAATAAGGATATGTGAACTTGAAAGTTGAAGCAAACCATAATCAAAATATTTGATGATGATGACGATGGTACTAAATGATGGTGTCATTATTTTAGTTAAAAGATTGATCAATTGCTCTAAAAGGGATATAGCGAAAAGGCATTTCTTTACAATGTGATTTCTATTTCATCATTATGATATTTAATATGAATAAACAAGGATTGGTGTCTAAGAACCTTTGTTATAGTTCCTTTTTTCTCCACTTAAAATTCATTCTTTCATTTTCATATTTATAACATCTTGATAAGTAAGGAAAGAGGAAGAGGAGAGTAACCAACATTGCAAAGATTCATAAGCAAAAACAATGACACCAAACAATTATGTTTTTGGTAGTGGTGGTGTTCAACAAAGGTGGAATCCTACTTGGCATGTAAAGATTAATTGAAGACTATGCATGATAATGGTGAGAGATTTCTTAATGTGGAATTTCATAAGAAAACTCCATCCATAATCTTCAATTTAGTTTATAAGTTATTAGCATTTCTTATTCTAGTGATGAGAATTTTGAGGAATTTGTATATGGGGTTTTTTTCATATAGTCGTTTTGGACGTTTCAACATGTAATTGTTTTTCACATTTCATTGTATTGTGTTGTTTGAATCGGATTCCATTTGATGGTTCAGGTGGTTTGCCTCCCGCTACCCTTCATTGTTATTATTTTGTTTTGTCATCTCTAGGAGGAAAAAAAGAAGGTTTATGGTTAGTGCACTAGAGAGTTTTGTTGTTAATGAATAGGGAGGGGGTGATGGTAGATTAGGTTAAGTTTCGAAGATCTCAGGAATCATATCCCTTTGCCTAACATCTCTACTAGTTTCATTTAATTCCTAATCCTAAAATCACACCATTAGAAAAATCTATGTGTTTTAAGGCTAGTTTTTCTCATGTGTGCAAAGATGAAGGAAAAATTTTCAAGAAGAGATGGTGATGCACTGACCTCACAATACACTGCTCTGGATTTGAAGCTAAACATTAGTAGATTAACAAGTTTTCCTTGGGCTTGAGGAAGTTGCTGCTACTATCTATTGTTACCATATACATTGTTTCTTCATTTAGAAAGTCATTTTTGTGATCATCATTCTCATCACAATGATGAAAAGCCATGGGTGTTGCTTTTGCCTCTGGCTACAATGGAGTTTTGGCTAGTAGCTTCAAAGTACTATGAAGATGTGGTTTCACACGATTCAGACCATCATGGTAACTAGTAGCTATAGAGAGAATTTCCCTGTAATTTGGTTGTTGAATGTCCTCATCTAAATCAAACATGCTATGATGTTGCTTAAATTTCTTATGTGTTTGGATTGACAATTGCTCTAGAAAATGCACAATTGTTACATGTGTAACAAAAGTTGCACAAAAGCCTTGGGAAGGAGGAAAAACACAAAAAAAAAAAACAAAATAAGAGATCACAAAACATGTGGAGGATGCACAACATGCAAACAACTAGCATTGTAATGTTTGAAATTAGATTGGAAACAATACCAACTCATTAGTAGCTAATTCTTATGTGTTTTCTCAACATACACATAACACCTCTTAGTATGGTGTTATTGTTCCTTTGTAGGAAGTGCAAGCAAAAAAAAACAGTGACCATGTTGGTAGTTAATAAGGGTTGTCAATTGAATGAAAAAAAACTTTAGGTCTTTTGATCACCCATTCAACTACCCATTCATAGGTGCCAAAGTTATTTTAAAAACCACAGATTACAATCCTACAACTAATGTGGTCACAATATTCCACATATTGCAATATTATAGCTGATGTGGGTAGAATGCTCCATAGATTGAAAAACTAGGAGCAATTGTAATCACAAATGCTCCACATATTGTAACATTACATGTGTGTTGAATATAATGAAGCAGTGGGGTGTCTTTAGTAAGTTTTTGCAAGGTCTAGTAGAGTTATGCACCCAGGCCATGCTTGAAAGAATCCCCCACATGGTGTTGTGACCATCCTTGGTGTGGCACACATGTGTTAGTGACACACCTTGTTGATCAAACACGTGAAATAGAATAAATTGTTGACTTCAATGGTTGAAATAGAAGGCTAGATTTCTATGGATGAAACATTTTGTTGTTGCCATGATTGTTTGTATGCTTTGCACAATGCAATCTCAATCAACATCCAACACAAGGAGATAAACACTAAGATGTGATGTAGGTTGCAGCAGCTAATGATGAATATTATTATGTTTTGACATATTGGGGGCATGTTATATTGGAAGAAAGAGACAACTGTTCTATTTCTCCAAAATTTTCTTCCACATCTGCCCTTCAAGAAGGAGGCTTTGTTCTGCATCTAATGCAAAGAGCTTGGTGTACCTTTTTTTTTAATATGTGGGAGGACTATTATAATACCAATTTGGGTTCTAATTGAATCTACCAATAAAGACAAAAGCATTGTTAGAATGAGTATATGTGAATGAATACTGACAATACTTTAAATTTTGAGTATCAAATTGCGAATATTGCTGAAATTTTGATATTTCAAATGTTTGTAGGCTAGTGAAGAATCTTAATAGAAAAAAATAACAAAGGGGGGCGGATGGGTGGGTGTTTACTTGGCCCATAACTAGACAACTACATATATTACAGTAAAAAATTATCAAAAACTTAAAACATTACTTATAAATTTTGTCTTTTGTATATTAATTATGCATATTTCTATTTTTATTTCTCCATGGCATGATCAAGCATCCATATTTGGACACTGGCAGGATGTATTATGTGAATTATGGCAATTTTATTATATATTCTCTTGCAGTTTGAATTTTGATCAACTTCATGATCACTATTGCCATGATACTCAATCAACATTATCATAAAAAAGTTATGGAGAATGTAGGAAGAAAGTTACGCACTACTTTATAGGAGGAATCAACACCTTGTTGATCTTATAGTCATAAGCCAAAAAGTAGATTGTCTTTCCAAGTTGTTTGAATCATCTCCAATGCTTGGAGACGGTTAGGCACAATAGTTTCTCTCCTTCATTTCACAACTTTGTAAGCAACCATATTGCTACAATTGTAGTCCTTTTATGCATCACAAATATTGCATGGCCTAACAACCATGAATTCAGCTCTATTTTGCTCTCTTTCTAAACTGGACAAAGGAGGAATAGTCTCAAACTATTGTTGTAAGGGGTTTTGTTTTTTTTGAAGAAGGTTTTTCAATTGCACATTTTCCTTTCAAAGAAATGGAAGACTAAGTGTAAGCATGATTGTGTAGCAAGCTACAAAGGTTATCAGCTTTTAACTAGACAATGTAAAAAATCCTAGTGCATTTTTTGATCTCCAAATCCATGTTTCAATTATGCTATTATACTTTGAGATTCATTGATAAATTCTCATCTAAGATCATCCCCACCACTGCTTAGAATGCAACCTTGCAAAGGTATTTCTCACATCCAAGTTTAGTTATTTAATTTTCTATAGTCCCACCCATAAAACTAAAATTGGGATTGCAAATATGTTGGAACTACTAATAGCAAACCATCTAGACCATATATGTTATAGGTTATGAGCTACTATCAAACATCTTTCCTGTTGGTGGCAAGTGTCCTCCAAATGGTAAAACAAATACCCATCATGTTGCATCAATGTGTGCCCCTTCAATTGTAGGTCAATGACCAAATTTATTGAATGTGTTTTTTTTCTAGAATGAACAATCCATTACACACATGGAGAAAATAGAATGTTGATCAATAATTTGCACCTTGTTTTTGTTGTTTCCAACAAAACATGATTGCCATGTTGTATCATTTTCTTAAAACTCTTCTAGCATCATTTGTTTATGATCTAGAGTTGGAAGCAACTCAGACATAAGAATGCACTCACCCTAAATTCCATTGAATGCTCTTAGTCTTGACAAGCTTGATTTCCACTTTGGTATATCTACATTGTGTTGGGATCACTTGTGCAAGCCAATTGAGGAGCCAACCCAATGAGCACTCCAAGGACCTTATAAGCAGTTGTTGATTTCAAAAACCCTCCTATTACTTTTTTACTCGCTCACATGTACTTGTGACAAATATACACGTGGTTATTCAAACTACATGGGGATTTTCTATAGGATCTTTTGTAATTTAGAAGACATACTTCTATTGAAACAAGATGAAAGCTTGTTGACCAACATGAGAAGTGCACAAAGAGACTAAACCTTTGGTTAACAATGTTCCATGCATTTCCCTCTTTTGGACATCTGTAGTGGGTATGGATACATAATCCTCAACCCATGATGTTGGTAAGCATTCAAGGGAATAGTCAAACCAAAAAATCCAAATAGTATCATTACTTAAGGTGCACATGACTCTTACTACAAACACAAGCTTGAAAATTTGTGGATTTTCAAAAGTAGGCAACATGCACATGTGGTTCAATAATATTGTGACTTTGAAGATGATTACAACACAACAAACAATGTTAGTTGGAAGTAGTTCATAATAAGGAGGTTCACAAGCCGTCAAACAAGCTGTCACCAATGTTCCAATTATCTATTATATATGTGAAAAAGTTTGTTTATTCAATGGTAGTTCATGCCAATAATATAAACAAGTTCTTTTTAACTATGTCATACAATTTTACTCCTGATGTGAAGTAGCCAAATTTTTGCTTTGAAGAAAGGGCACCTTGGTGTTAATACCAAAAAAAGAATGCATAATGTACATTAGAAGAATGTGAAGTTTTAGATTGTATAATTTTGAAAAATCGAAGTCCATGACAAAATTTTCATAAGAATTTTGAACTTTTCATGCCATGAATTGAGAATAATCTGCTACACCAATAGACAACATTTGTATTTCTATAATTTGGAACACACGTAACATTACACTGATTTGTACATATATTAAGCGACTAGTTAGAAAATTGGGTGCTTGGGGGATCTTTCTAGCTACTAAACTGACAAGTCCCACAATTCATGTAGATCCTCCTAAAGCTTTGGTTTCACTTGGAGTAGCCTAGCGCACATTGATTGTGACCAATAGTTCAAATTTATCAAGTTGGTTATTAGCAATGAAAAAAAATTATATTACAAATTTCAATGAAATGTGGGTAAATGGTGTTGTAGACCAATGTGGAAAGAGCACATGGTTGATAAAAATAGTAAAAAGTGGTTTAATTGTTAACAATGTACCAAGAAGTAATGGATTCAAAATTTTGTAGGTGTGTCTAGTTCTTGCCCACCAAAAATTCGATCTATCTTACTGCCTAGCCCACAAACATTTGGCAACAATCCATTCATCCATAGTCTTTTTTTTTAAAAACCTTCTTTAAAATTAAAAAAAATCCCTTTTGGATGCTCAAATCTTTCAAGTTTGATAGCAACCAACACCCAACCACAACCTGTCAAATGAGCATTCATGACATAGTAACACACACATAAATGTGGACAAAATGCTTTCTTGGGTACTTTACTTGGAGGAAACCAAAGAGCTTGCGCACATATCCCTTAAAGGCATTTTTGTTGGTGAAGTATCTTGTCCAGTAACAATGTGGTCTGTCTACATACTTGCATCACAACATATGATTCCCCCATTTTGAGTGAAGCCCATCAAAAGAAGAAAAACAACATCAATGGAAAGAAAACATCAAGTTGGAAGAACATTAGAAGAAATCTTGTTCTTTGCAACCAATAATCAATGATTAAATGTCCTAAATGACTAATAATTGACTACAATAATAGGACATTATTTCAAATCCTACGTGCAAAAAGTTGTAGTCATATATTAATGGTACATTTGACTAGTAGACAATGACATGGTTATAGGAAGGATGATGTTTTTTTCATTACAAATTTTCATCCATATGGTATCCACAATTAACGACAAAATGACGTGGATGTCCGAAATATCATATAAAAATGTGACTAGGATAAATTCATTTCAAATATAACTAAATAATGACTCTGCAAATGACGTGGACAAAATGATATGTCAATTTACATACATAATGTGATCATGAAATTATTTTACAATGATTAAAAAATGACTATTAATATAAGTTCACACACAAGGAATTATAACATGTAAAGAATTGATTTCAACTAATATTATACATATAAGTAATATAAAAACTATAATTATATTTTTTGACACACCCCCAACTCCTTGAAAGACTCAAATGTGAGTACAAGTAGAAGACATCGGAACATGGAGCAGTCAGGGCACGCTCCCTAGCTCATAACACTTTGAGGGGTAGAGGGGCATGTTGGAGCTCCGGGATGGGACTAGGAAGAGTTGACAAGCTTCACTCACTCACACGGTCCTGCACACAACCCACACAAAGTGGTTAGTGCATAGTTGGAGCACCCTTAGTGCTAGGACGAGCCACGAGTAACCCGGACACACTAGACTCACCACGGCCCGAACTTGGGGAAGCCACCACCTTCCCCCTTATAGTATATTCTGTGGCCGGCCACGGAGCCTACATCCGAATGGCTTTTCTCTCCCGGGACTCCCGAATGGGAGTCCCAAAATTGCGCCAAATGGGACTCCCGCGACTTTGGAGCCCCATAACTTTGCGAGCAGACCTCGGATCATGATGCGATTCTGAAGCAAAGTTGTAGCTCTTGTCAAGAGCTTTCCAACGGTATGTCGCACGCCCCCTGCATTTAAGTAAATCGGGTTGATTCCCGATTTTTTTGGGTCGGGAATCAAATAGGCAATTTGACTCCCGACCCTTCTTTTGGCCATAACTTATGTTTCAGATGCCCAAATGAGCAATGCGACCCCATTTTAGAAATCTACGTTCCAAGAGCTTTCCAATGATATAAATAATGCCACAAGCCATTGAGTTTTGACCCCTGCAATTGCTCTATGAAGTTTTAGGAGTCCACCGGGATTCCATTTCCCAAAGTGGGAGTTGTCTTAGGAATGTGAAGGTTCACTCTCTCATACTCCCTCACACTTTCTTACATTCTTGGAAGTGTGTGATGTGATTCCCGGGCTTCTTCTTGCCTTGATTCCCAAGCTTCCTCTTACCTTGATTCCCGAGCTTCTTCTTAGCCCGCAACCTTGTAACCCCTTTGCCTTGGTCGTAAACCCAAAGCTAGGGTTGCGACATTTTTCTTGAATATACTTGATATATGATGCATTTTAGAATATTTTATTTGAGTAAAATAATTATTACACATTGAAATAAATTTTACTGATAAAAATAATATATAACAATTTTTTATATATTATAATTTTTTTAAAAATAAATGTAAGATGTGGTAATTATATAATTTATTTTACATTAATTTTTGTCATCAATTTAAGGATATTTATATACTATATGTATATAAATAAATATTACACAATTATATAAAAATATATGTGTAAATTATTTAATATTCAATATTAATTACTATTTTAAATTATAATTAAATTATAAATAAAATTAATATGATTAATATAAAAATTTATTATATATGTAAATATTTTAATTGATTTATGATCCATTTATAAATATTTTATGTGGATAAATTTTATGGACTCATGTGTCTGAATTAAAATTTATTAATAAAATTATGATATATTAGAAAACAAATTGTATAATATAAATTCACAAATCAAATGAAAGTTGAAGATTGAAAAATATATTTTATTTATTCTTGTACTACCCACAAAGGTTTTTCCATTTACAAATCATGTGTTTGAATTTTTTTTTGTAAAGAATGGTCATTGAAATATTATTCAATAACAAAATTAATTTTTTTTCTTTTGAAATAATTCACAATTTTACACACACACAAAATAATTTGTGTACATTATTGAAAGAAATTTACGAATTACTTTTTCATTTTTTTCATTTGGATAATTTATCAATAAGATATGAATCATCAAATTTGAAGTTGTATGGTCTAAATAAAATAAACATTATATTGTTATACAACAAGTGGAATGGCTTAGTGGTAAAGGAGTTCAATTCCATCCTTGGAGTCCAAGGATCAAACTTCACAAATGACATTGTTGCGGTCAATGATAGAATATTGACCAAATATTCCATACCTATCAAATCACTTAAGTTAGGTGCCTACCTAGGTAGATTAGGTGGTCTACTTAACCACTTAAATTAATTTCTAACCTAGCTTAAGTGGTGATACGTGTCAACAATTGATAAGATGAAAAATAATGGAAATTAAAATATATCTTATGTATTTACATTATAATAATATCAATTATTATAATTTGTAATAATAAAAAAATTCAAGAATAAGGGTAAATAAAAGGGTACATAAATCCAATGCACAAATCTCATTTGGTGAATGAGCTTATCCATTTGTTTGAACCACGTTTTGAGATATATATACGCAAAGTCATCACCCATGGTCCACATTAGATGTTTTGTCAAATATTTGTTACTTTATGCACATCCAAGAAAAAGCACTATGGTGATTCATTTTCTTGCACCACACACAAAAATTTTAAGCACTAATTTTGCACACAATTTTAAGCACCAATTCAATAATCAAATTTTCCTTATAAAACTAACAAAATATTACATAACACAAACAAAATATATTACATAACAACATTACAAACCTAATTTTGAGCATACTCCACAAAGAAATCAACTAACTCAAGTACATTGTAGTCGTTGAGACAAACATCATCTTGCACATCGATATTGACAACAAAAATTAGAAACTATTATATATATATATGAGATTATAAAGAAAACCACCCTATGGTAACACAATTGTACGGTGACTGTTTGTGTCAAGTTTCATGCTAAAAAAAAAAAAAAAAAAATTTAGGGGGGTTAGTTA
>Ga0116229_10004011_pt1 | contig 24196 bp, 14 predicted proteins | sample S1TSphgellanicum_3_FD_87313 | JGI IMG/M metagenome (GOLD analysis project Ga0116229, IMG submission 87313) | Host-associated microbial communities from peat moss isolated from Minnesota, USA - S1T2_Fc - Sphagnum magellanicum MG | ecosystem: Host-associated > Plants > Peat moss > Unclassified...
ATCAAAATTTTGCCAAAAAATATCATTGTCAAATCTTTTCAAGTCATTTAAACAATGAAAAGATTAATTACTACTACTTTTTAAAAAAAAATTTTAAAAATTACTTGTTAAATTGATTTCAAATTTATTCACATGTTCCTATGACATATTAACAATGTTACTACATAAATAAATCCAAAATTTCAACACCAACTTAAATTACCATTTTTGAATATGAAATATTATATAGTAATTATAATTACTTTGGTACATATTTGCATGTTTGGACCCACACACCTTGTTGAGTCCAACACAAACACATTATCGTTAATGATACTAACCTTGTCATTGATGAAGTCATCAATGGACTACATTTTTCCTACAAAATCCACCCTTGCATCATCTAGTTAATTTTTTAAAATCATGACCAACTTGTTTTAGTTTTCAACTCCCAACCTACATCTTCATGGGCTTGTGAACATGACTTCAACTATGTTAAAGATGCATTAAGTCTCAATTTGTGAACATGGGATTTCAAGAATTTAGCATGCAACAAATGATACATAATTTCAAAACCTAATTTTGTGATTCTTCCACCAAGTTAAGGGCAACTCACATTCCTTGCCTTTAGGACAATTCATTATTTAATAACCCTTGCAAAACATCTTCACTTTGATCTCATGATCCCACAAATTGAGCTTTTTGTGCTACATTGGAAGAACAAATATTTGACATTAGGGTCCAAACAAGCAAATAGGAGCCACCAGTGCCCCCTTAGGTGATTGCTTTTTGGGGAATATTCTTGGAAAAAGTCTTCAAAAAAATCTTTAAAATTTTCTTTGTACTATTTTGTTAAGGTTTTTGTTAAAAATTTGCCAAAAAAAATCATTTTCAAAGTTTTCCAAGTCCTTTTACTACTTAAAAATAATGGTTAGAAGTTTTTTTACATTACTTTTGAAGGTCCAAATGTTAATGAAATAATTTCATATTTTGGCCATTTATATAATAAGATATTAGATTTGATCATGTGCAAAAAATTTAACTTATTTTCAAGTTAAAATTATTTTTTTAAAAATTTGGTGTAAAAACAACATAATTAAACAATGGTTACACTTGCTTTTGGCTCCTATTAGCATAATTTCACCCATTATCATGGATGAAATGAAAGGTAGCAAGAAGTGGTATGAATGTTTTGTTGTTGTACTTTGCTTCCATGTCAATGACTATTAACCTTTTTATTAAAACCATCACCATGTGTCACAACTATTAAACCATAGGTATAAAATCAATGTGAACATGTTATGAGCCTTCAAAACATTATGTGTAATTGCAAATGAAAAAAAAGGTTCCATCATAGCCACAACTTTTCCCATCATGCATATGCACATGACTTGCAACTCAAAATCAAAATGCCTTTTTATCATCACAATGGAAGTAGCCTCAAATTGAGAAATCTGATTTTGCATGAATAAGCTTATAGAAAAGAGAACATTTAAAGCGTTAGAAAGTAACTAATAACCTTGCGTCTAATTGAAAATAAATTATTTCACCACAATCCAAACATAGTCTCAATAACAAGTTATAAATTGCTAATGGGTGTGCATTTGGTACATGACCTTTCAACTCCTAGCTTTATCACATCTCAATATTCTAGGTTTCTTATAACAGAATGACCTTGCAAACAAACCTAGTTTTTACTAGTGTTTGAATTTTAGATAGTAAAGCCTAACAAATGTAAACATGCCCTCTTCCATTCAAAGCATCCCTTGTTTGACTTCTTGGTCCATATTATCATTTCTTGCAAAACAATTTGTGCACTTTTCATTTGACCTACTAAAGACCAACACACACCTTCAAATCATTACAAGCATATTGACTTATGTTTTATTGAGTGCATGCTATTGAGTGCATGCCCAAAACAATTTCCTTGCCAAGCAGCATAAAATTCCAAAGGTGCACATGTAAGTTTATAGATATGAAAGCTCTTACATGAATGGATAAATTGGTTGTTCTATCCTTCACATAACCAAGCATCTTGTCCAACAAGTTAATATAAGAAGCCTAAAGTTCCTTCACATCATGTGGTGCCATTGTAAATCCTATACTATTTGTAACTTCAAACAAGCTTCTAATGTAACATGACGAAGAACCCATAGTGAACCAATAAAATTGATCACTAGGGCAAATGTGTCATGTTTAGATTTGGACATTCATAATTTAGAAAGAACTACTTTTACAATGCGAAATTTGAAATTGTATGTATAATACTAAACAAGTATTTTGTCTTTTATCACTCAAGTAAAAAAATTGAATGTTGAATTATTTTATGATATGTTTTGATGTTACCTTTTGTTGGTTTGACAAGTAGATTATCAAGGTAACATTTTGGTCTACTTTATCTTGCTCATGCCCTAACATACAAGGCCAAATCCTCCATGAAATTCTTCTATCTCATGTCTAAACCATCTTGTAAGGAACAACGATTCCAAATTGTTTAATGATGGGTCCATAACCAAGGTCATTATGAGGCTTAGACTTTTTTTAACCCCCCTTTTATATAACAACTCTTTGATAAGTTATCGCCCACCTTACCGAAATATTTCCATGTTTCAAATGTTACATGTTTCTTCATGGATGTGGTTCATGGTCCTTGTTGTAAATGACTACTCCCTTTCATTTTTTGTGATGCTACCAAGACTATAAACTTGGGAAATAAAATAACAATGTGATATGCACACATCATTGTTTGAGAAGATCCAAGAATTACAACATCACCATCATTGATCACAAAAAAAGGCTTATGTAGAGACAACCTATTGTGAAGGAATCAACACTTTTGGTTCAATTATCATAGTTGAATGTGCAACTTCAACTCCCTAGTGTGTGCAATAGTTTTAACCATGATTAACATGTTAGAGGTTGAAATAATATCACCCAAGGGCCTTGAAAATTCAACTCCTATTGGCATAACATCATTTAAGTTTTCACATGCATATGATTTCATTTTGATAGCACCACTTATCAACCTTGCCAACACAAGGTTGTGATATTTGTAATACACTTTGCATCTAGTTCTAGCATTATATTGTGCCTTGTCCATCACCTATAGGGACACTATGTGTTAAAATTTGACATTACCTAAGTCAAAGAAGTTATTGTTTTGGAAGTATTATGTGAAGGAGTTTTAATTTTTTTCGACCTTATTACTCTTTAAGTTTCTAATATTCACATATTTAATTCTTATATTTAATGTGAATTTTCAATTTTTACATTGAATTTTGATACCATATATGTAATGGTTAATTTTGTACTTTATATGTTAATATTTTTAATAAGGACTTGATTTTAAATTATTAACTTGAGTATGCATATGATTTAGGTTTTTAACGTGCATATGGACTTGTAAAATGAAATTCATGGAGTTTCACCTAGGACAATTAGTTTCATATATGGACTTCAAAATGGTCCAATGATTGATATTACATGATTGTTAGGGATTTCATTTGTATAATATATCAATAAAATCAAGTTTTAATAATTTTGGAGCATGTCAATTGTAGGTTATCCTTAATGGACTTCTTTTTTGTCAATGTTAAAAAGATTTTTTTTTCATGAGTCCATATTACTACAAAAAAATATTCATTTTATATTGGGTTTGCGCATACATGTATAAAAAACTTATCTCTAAATGAAGTTTTAAATTAATGGAAAAACATTGCACAAAATTGATGGAATGTTTCTATTTTACTACTTAATCCTTCTAGGATAGTTGAAAGTGTTTGTAACCAACCACAAGTAATATATAAAGGCATAATTACAAGACAAAGGGGCCTTTGATATTTTGTAAATTTGTGGACAACTATTAATAAATGTTTATACTTGAAGGTGTAGTTGTGTTTGTGCTTGTGCAAGTTGTGTCCAATATTGGCTTTGAGAATTGTGAGAACATAGGCGAGGTGTAAAGAATGTTCTAAAGACCAAGATGTGGTTACGGGAGTAATGGTAATTAGAGGTTGTAGAATTAATTTTAATAAGAATATAATTGGAGCTTTAGGATGAACTTGTTTAAGTTATATGAATAATTGTAGCATAGTATAGAGGTAATGACATATTTCTTAGAATTTCCTAAATTTTACCTTGGTTATTCTAGCACATGGTGAGTGGAATATTAGGACATTTAGCTAATATTTTTTCCTAACACTAGGCCTTAAAAATACAAGTAAATGGGCTTTGGGTGATGTATTTAAATGTTGTTTCTTAGTCCACCTTAACTTGCATTCACCCAACATTATTTAGTATTCTCCTTCCCCCTCCCCTTCCCCCCCCCCCCCCCCCTCTTCCTCAAAAATTGAAATTGAATTCAAAACTTAACAATTGTAAACATTTTCAAACTCTAAATCGCAAAAACATTTGAACTTATTAACAAATAACTAAATGCCTTCTACATATATGCTATATGTTTCCTTTTTTAAAAATACATAAGATTAATGCATATGACCTATATTAAATTTTAATCTTGGTTTTCAAAATAAATCCTTGATAGATCCTTGAGGGCGACTTTTTGTGTTGAAGTTTAACATTACCTAAATAAAAAAAGGTATTATTTGGGAGGTATTATGTGAAGGAGCTTTAATTTTTCTCACCTTATCACAATCTAAATTTTTAATGTCCACATATTTAAGCCACTCAAGAAGGGTGGTTGTTTTTTTATTTTGTGAAATAGGTGATCCAGTTATTATCCATAGAAAGGACTTTTAAAAATTTGGCGAAAATTCAAAATGGAAATTTAACAAGTTTTTAAACCAAGTTACATTTTGGTAAAATTGCTAAATCCAATTACAATTTCAAATTGGTTTTCCTCAAAATATGGTGAAGTCTTGGGATTATTCCTTTCCAAAAAAAAAAAACTTTCATGCAATGTAAGTCCTACTTTTTTGTCTCCAAGTGGGGAAAATTTGTCACAAAAAATAAATGTTACACCCTAAATTTAATTTAATTTAAATTACATCGAGTTTTGGACCAGATAGTTGTTTAAATTTTTGTTTTAGTTGAAGCCACAAGGATTGATGAGAGATTCACATTCTTTTCATGTGCTCACATATACTTAAGTAAACAACCATTGAACAAAACCATAATTAAAGAACATCAAAGATATATGTAATATGTAAGTCAAAATAGGGGTACTTTGTGATTACAAATAACTACTAATAACTATAACCTAGCTTGCCCCCTTGTACATATATGCTATTTTATTTTTTTAAATTCTTATACTTAAAATTAATGCATACTCTATATTAATTACATCTTGGTTTTGAAAATAAACTTGATATCATTATAAAATTAATTAAATTATAATTTTCACTGAACAACCAATATATGGGACCTTACAATTTCTCTCATGTAATTTTCCAATTTAAAAAAATGTCACCTAGGGTTCATCAATGAAGTCTTTTATTGTTTTGTTCATTCTTAATTATCAAACCCTATCAAATTCATATAATCTTTTCTTTGAATCTCGGAAAATTGTCCTTGACATAAACCATTCACAAAAACAAGAGGCAAATGTAATTGACCATTTCAATCTCCACCATATTCCTGAGCTTTGTAAAAAGACACCCACCCAACAAATGGAAAGTTGTTGAAAGAAAGGTCAAGCACAAATTGAGACACAAGTCAAGTTAAGGTTAAGTCCAATCAAGTGATTTCATAACTCATTAATGTCAGACTTGAGCAAGAACAAACATGAGAAACTCCATCAAAAGGGGAAAAAATTTAATGTAAAAACAAAAAAATGAAGTCATTTTGGAGGTTTTCAACTTCCAGAAATGAGAAATAAATAGTAAAAATCACTGGATTTTTTTACATTTGGCATTTAGTGTGTAGCCAAAAATATAAAATGATGATTATGTCCTTCATATCCATTTTATGCCCAGATTAGGTTTACCCTTGGATTAGCCCCGTCACCCTAGACCCCTATAACTGAGAATTGCCCCTTGGTATCTTTCATTATTATGCGACAATTTTCAATTTTTTTCATGTTTTTTTAGAGGACGGTTTTCAATCTGGATTCCCCTCGTAAAGAGGACACATGTCAATCGAGATATCACCAATGGTTGATACCCGACCCTTTTTCATGGTGAGGACCAGCCTGAGAACCGGGGCCAATTCTCGCCTCGATTCTCAGATCCGCCCAACACGGATATAAACCTCATCATTTGAACAACAACAACACAATCATGCAAATTTCAGTTGAAGAGCAAATCTGTGAAGACAGATTGAGAGTTGAGTGATAGGAGAAAGCCTGTTAGAGTACTGGACCCAGTAAGTAGCATTCAGGTCCGACAAAGAAGTCAGCTGGGCCATACTTGCTTGGTCTGAGCTGAGAGTTTTTGGCATATTTCATTTAGACAAAGAAAAGACTTTGCAGGTAACTTTGTGAATCATTAACTGTTTTGTTTTTTTGTCCTCAAAACCTCCATTCAGTGTGCACCTTTTGTGAAGAAATGATTTCTGAGTCTTAGTCCCTGCTTGCTGCTGTTGCCAGCAGCACCACATATGGTGTGAGAAAAGCATCAGCGGCGGCAGAAAGGAGATTTGAGTATACTTGCATGAGAAAACCTAGATCTAGACCTCTCTACAAAACTCCTCATTATTTTGACACACTGATATTATAATTCACAGTCCGAAGCAAAAGCGATTGGAGATGCCCACCCACTTGAGGACTTAAGCCATAGAGGGGAAAAAAAAAAAGCTGCTATTTAGGAAAAGTTCAGGATGCAAGTCAGTGCTAATTATGTAATGAAACCTTCTGTAATAATAATAAGACACTTGGGCAAGTTGCAAGAGTCAAAGACTCAAGAATGAATAATGCTATGCTTAAAGCAAATGACAACACATGAAAGAACAAAGAACATTCAAATTTGCTCTCAAGTTGTTGGGGGTCAAAGTGAGTGCTCAAGAGAAGGGTGACACCGTGGAGCGCATCGTTCCCAATATAAGTTCCCCTTCGAGCGAGGGTGTTCCCAAAATAAGCACCACCCAACGGAACATGAGACGCAGCCACTTCAGTGGTGCTTAAATATTTTGAGAACATCCTGGCTCCTCGGGCATTACCCGACATAAAGCACCAACATAAATTTACTTCTTACACACTTTTTTGGTGTGATACCCGGCGGGTATCACAGGAAAATTCATAATAATACTAATAATAATGGTGCATTCACACTTGATGTGAAGTCAGTGTTGAATGAAAATCTAGGTGGCATCCTAGGTTGCACCCAATGTTTAAATGGGCCATAACTCAATGTTAAGTGAATGCCAGCTTCACATAAAATTTTCATGGCAACTAGGCTTCAAGTCCTAAATGGCTGGCATGGTGTTACAGGACTCAACCCTGCAGTCCCTACCACCAAGTGTGAATGCACCTTAATAGAGGCAGGGTGTTTTGGAAAACAAGAGGTTCACCCCCTTTAGTGGATGAATGCCTCAGTGAACCAGCACCCACCAGTGCATGATGAGGGATGAATGGTAAGTGGTCAGGAAACAGTTTTCTGTTGGGTTCCAGTTCCCTAGCTAACCATGGTGGTTACCTCAGTTGGTTTTGTTTTTTTTTTTTTTCTACCTACCTACCTACTAACAACCTGCTTGTGGGTTGTAAGTAGGTAGGTAGTAAAAACAGTCCTTACCTACTTATAAGTTACCATCTACTCACCTAGTAGTTACCTACTTTCCTACCTATCTGCCTATGCTAGTGCTTTACATAGGCCAACAAAGTAATCCTTGATATCATGCAAAACATGAAATGCATGAAAGTGCATCAGGACGGTTATTTCTTTCATTATAACTGTGCTCAGGAAAATCAGAGAGCCTGGTTCTGTTGTATATATGTATATACACGCCATCGTCCAAAATAACCAAAAATAATAATGAAAGAATTGCCCAGAAAATTGTGGTTCTTTGGAGGTTCTTACATGAAAACCGCTGGTTTTTTTAAGAGCTTTCGAAACACCAGGAACCAGCTGTTCTTTCATTCTGATTTCTTTTCCTAAGAAAAAAGAAGAACCGACGGTTCTTTGAATTTCAAAAAACCAGGACCAAGGATTGGGGGTTATTAAAAAAAATCTAATACCCTCAAAATACCCATTTACCATCCCTTCATAAAGTGCTTACATAAAGTGGAAAGACCTCCAAGAAGCCTTGAGGCCAGTAGAACAGAAAGTTATAGTACAAACTTTGCAGATGGATACAAGGCTTGTGGACATATATTTGATGGCAAGGGGTAAGTAAGTATAGCTCACTATGGAACTGGCTTGGCTTCTATTTCTAATGAATGACCTATTTGTAACACTAGGAAACATTATAAGGGAAGTCTAGTGTAGAATCCCACAATTATAGGATTAGAAAAATATCCTTGTGAATGTAAACAACAGATACAATTGTCCATCTAAACACATGGCAAGAATGTCTTGTTGGAAAGATAGGAAGCCCAATGGAAAAGACAATAACACATTTATCTTTGGGGGACATCCATTACACAAGCATGGTATAATATCTACAAACACTTCATCTTGCAAAAGTGGATCAGCATAAACCATCAAAAGTGGATACAAAAAACCCATGATTACAATTATTCGTCATTCACACATGGCATAACTTAAATCATAAAAGAAGGCATCAACCCACTACAAAATTCTACCATGGTCATTGTCTATCTTGGATGTGGTGCAATATACATCCTAGCATAATTCTAATGATCAAAACCCAATTCTGGAAAACATAGGATATAAGAAAATAACACCTCAAAGTGACCAAATTGACCTAAATAGAATTGTGGGGGAATCTATCTGTGAAGGAAGGCTGTTTGTTTGTTTTGTTTGTCATGTTGAGATCTCCCAAACCATAGTGTCTTTGGCCACACTGTTGTTACCATTTGAAAGCCCTCAATGAGTCCAGGGGTGCACAAAGTTGGTTTCATAATGTTTCAACCTATGGTGAAAAAGTTATTGAATATTGAACAATTTTTTTCACTGAACATTTATTTAAATAAAAACTAATAATTGTAAGGGAATTTGGGTGTGCTCTTGGTATTGTTGAAAATCCCTTGATGAGTAGGATTTAATGAAGGTGATTGAACATTTTTAGACCTAAGATGCAAGAGATATTGAATTTTGAGTATTTTATGTGATTGAAAATTCAATTCAATTACAAAAAATACATTTGGAAGGAAAATTTAATTGGGTAACCAGTTCACAATTGGGCCAAAGGTGTAGGCTACATTGCTACAATTAATTTATGTTTATCAAAAACCACATGTGATTCAAAAATATGAGTTCACCCAAAGCTTGTTATGATTTAGTAAATCAGCACCCAACAATGGCAAATTGAAAGATAAAGAAAACATACACACCAATCATATTATTCCAATTATGAGAATATTCAAGGAACCAATATATGCAAGATTTTGTATAATCTTTCATATGTTCCTAGTTGGACAATTAATTTTGCATAGTTCTTTGTATGATCATCCCTAAACAATTTCAAAGATAATCCATACCTAGCTCATTTCGAAGCTTAACTAATTCACTTCTTTTTTAATAACTACCTCCTATCCTTATAATCACTTCACTCCTTTCCTAATAATTATTTTCTATCTTTATAATTATCTCTCTCCTTTCTTTAACCACCAACATGGTATGAAAAAAAATGAACATGTGCTTTTTCACGTCTATGATATTTATATTAATTCAAATTAAGTTGAATTTTGCAATAATTAATTATGAACTATTGAAAATCATATGGGAACATAAGAAGAGAGTTGTTTTTTTTATAAAAATCATCACTGGTAGTACATTATAAATGCAAAGCAAAGGGAGATTATAGAACATGCTCAAAAGCAAGACACAAGGCCCCAAGACAAAACAAAACAGAAATCTTGTGAACACAAAATCGAGTTTTGGGTAAAAGCTTAAATCCTTCAAAAGTTTCAGAATATCCACAACATATATATGACATGCTATCCTAGTTTGGGGAAGTTCCACATCAATTGTGACTTGGAGTCATTCTATTTAATTTGATTTTATAACCTACATGGATGTTTGGAATTTGCAAATCATGACCCAACTTTTGGGTTTCCCAATATTCTCTCCTTTTCAAAATTACCCATATTTTTTTCCAGTCATCACAAATGGGATAATCTAGTTAGCCTCAGATTCTCTGGCAACACCCTGAAAGACTTTGGATGTTGTGCTCCAACCTCATAAGACTCATTATAACTTCAGTTCTTCCCTATTCATTGTAGAGGCATCTAGCACAAATCGGCGTGTAGGAAAATGTGTTGTACCCACATCTTCCTTCCTTCCTTCCTGCCACTTGCAAAAATGGCATGTCGAGTCCAGATGATTAAATTCTTGTATGGTGATTCCAACTTTACAACTTCAAGGAGGATGGATAGTCAGAGTGAGCCAGAGCATCTGATATACATACAAATATATATATATATATATATGCCTAGTGGGCTCTCTTTCCAAACCTCACAATACAATCCTTTTGCCCCCAATCACAAACATCTTACAAGCTGAGCTCAAAGTGCTTGTTGTGATCGATCATGAGTGTGTGTGTTTATCTTGGCAGTAAAGAAGACTCAAAAGCTCTTTGTTAAATTATATATAAATTTTGCTAATCTAATCCCCCTCTGCTGCAGCCTCCCAGCACTGGAAACAATCTTCTCTCAATGGTTAGGTAGGACCCATTTGCAGGACAGCAAATCAGAACACCATTGAAGAAGCCCACTAGCCTAGATGTTGTAAGTAATAAGAAGAAAGCATTGGCCACAGCAGAAGCTTCTTCCCCCCACCTCAATAACTATTGTCAGATTCTCTGACCAAATTTGGACATGGCTAAGTATCCAGGTTTAGGCAGTCATAAGATTGCTTATTGGGTCTCCATTAATGGTTGAAATCCAGAATCCCCATGAAGTACCAACACCAGAGTGCCACCCCACATTTTGTTAAGTAGTTCATTACTGGCGTCTTGAGGGTGGGGAGAGGCGAGGGAGAAGATGGAAGGAACAACTACCGTAGTACAGTAGATCTGATCACTAGACCTGATCAGATTTAGCAATTTATTTATTTATTTATTTATGTAGATTGCATTTCCACGTATATTCTGTGTTCTTTTTGTTAATTTTGTGATGTTGCCAAAATAGCAATGACCCATAAGAATATTTTAGCCAAATTTGGCAAAAAGATACATATGAAAGTAAAACATTTGCAACATCTTTATATTTTTTTGGTTATACACTTGAACCATGTATAAAAAACCTAGCATTTTTTCTTAAGTTTGGCACCACATAGGGTATCAATGTCAAATTTTCAAAAAACAATTAGACCCATTTGTTGTTAATTTCCTTGTCGAAGTATTATTTCGAATATTAATTTACTTAGAATTTTTTTTGATAATTCCACATGTTATACATAAAGGTCGATGTTCAAATACGCACCTTGCAAATCACTTCATATACATTTGAGGTAAGTTTTAGGGGTTGGTATTTTGTTTTTTTATGAGGTCATAGTTATTTTCTTCTTTGGATTTCTCTAGGCCATATGTATATGCATATTGAACTTACAAATATGCATGCAGTATTGGTCAAGCAAAACACATAACAATTATTGTCAATTATGGTGAGATATTCTTATCGGTGCATAAAAAATTGTAAAGTGCAACAAATGGGTTTAGGGTTTAAAGATTGAAACCCTACTTGAATGAAAATTTTGAACACATATTTAAGTTATTAGGTTTTGACAAATTAGTACTTGCAACTTAAGCTCTTGTCTATTCTTTGGATGTCACCTATCAAGCAAATAGGTTTTTTAACCAATTTTCAACAAATTTAACAATCAACAAGTAGGTTATCAATACATGTGTTAATATCCTTATTAATAATTGACTATTTTTTTGACAATTGACCAACACTAATTTAACAATGATATCCATCAAACATTTGCACTTACAATATCCCATTTTCCACCAAACCTCAAGGCCATATTATCAATCAAGTGGAACATTTCCAATTGCAACCAAAAAAAATTTGTTTAAATGGAAAACATGCCAATAGTCAATCTTTATAAACATTAGGTTTCTAAAACTTTCAACACCAGGCAATTCAAATTTTTGATATTTCAACACTTTGGGTTGTGAATTTTTCAGAAAAATTATGTGTAGAAGAGGAAAGTCTCAACCTTATAAAATTCTTACACCTGCATTCTAACCATCAAGCCCAAATGAATGGTCAAATGATTGCAAAGCTTTGATTTCATGAAGTTAACAATAGAAAATGTCTTCTCATCTTCCACATTATCTAAGACCATCACAATGGCCAACTCCACCAACTTCAAATACTTGAATGGATATTTGCAAGTTAGAATCAATCATTTTTTCTATCATAATGACATTTTTGTACCACCCTTGTGGATTAAAATTTGTCCCATGTCAAATTGTTATTAAGTTTTATGAAAAAGGACTCATGTATGTGATTGTCATATAATCTAATGTGATAAAATCTTGAAATTGATTGAAATTTTGAATTTTTTACACCAAATGGACTTTCATTACATACAAGTTGCAAGGTCATCACACATAAAGGATGAATAAATGAATGATTAACATATGTTGAACTTATAGTGAAAAAAATCATTTTTTCTCCAAAACTCAAAAATGTGGTTAGTAATTTAAAATAAGTGTTTGTAAATCATTTGAATGTCACATGAAAATTTTATGGACTTTTACATTGCCCAAATTTGACAAAAATGGCAAAGTCCTTCATTATTACATTTTTATGAAATATAAAAAGTTTGTTCACGATCATTATAGCCTAGGAGGTATTACATGGTTTTGTGTCATTTTTTTGAAAAATATGAACATTTTTACAAGTTTATAACTTTACATTTTTTAGCATGTAAAAATACATTGTGAAATGTATTTTTAAGGACTCAAAAACTTGGTCAAAAGTGATCCACTCTAGCTTGCAAATACCCAAATAACCTATGGCACTTGAACCATAATGGCATTTGAAACCAAATGTCCCCACAATTTTGTTATATGATTACCATCCAAATGGTTCCATTTGACCATGCATACATGTTCAACTTGGGTTTGTGGCTCCAAGTACTAGACCACGTGCAAAAGATCATAACTATTGCTTGCTAAGTCATTGAATTTTTTAAATAAGGATAATCATACCTCTTCTCTAGGTATATGTACATTGCATATATGTCAATAATACATATGATGATTGTGAGGAATTCTCGCACACCTTCACCATTAAGATATGCACTCACAAAAAAACCCGGTTGGAAGTGGAACTACTATGTAGTTGTAGTTCTAACAAGTAAGGCGATTCAAGGTAAGTAATGAAATTCACTAAGGATCTAATGCGTTGTGTCCAATTTGAAGATACAAAGACATTGTGAGATAATTGTAACTCACCATGATGGGATATGAAGGAGCCATATGTTGATGTTCAATCCAATGTCACACTTAATGGTTGGAACCCTTCCGTTCCATTTGTCATAACATCTACATATAACCTCTTAATCTAACATGCATTGAATTTTTAGAAAGCTAATATAAAAGGAGCCATGTTACAAAATCTCATAAGTTTTTATTTTTTATTTTTATTTTTATTTTTAGATCAAGAGTTAAGCTTTGAACTCGAACCCACTTTGCTTAGATTGAAGGAAAAAACAGACAATTCAACCCCCTCTATTTCCAACAAGTGTAGCTCCCTTACAGTAACTCCGATGATGTTGAATTTTGAGGAGAACCTTCTACACCTCTCAAACTAAAACTGATTTCATTTTGACACAAATCTAACGGTGGATTTGGAAGGAACAACTAATTGAACCAAAAATCCAGAGGCTTTGCTACAAGTATTTGTTACACACAACTTCCTTCCATGTTTAATTCATGCACACACCTTTTCCATGAACACTTCTCCACACATAAGAACTAAAAATGCTTCCTCACACCTCCTTCTCTTTCTTTCTTTTCCACATACACATAATACCCTCTCCCTAGTAAGCTTCCATGACCTTCCTTGAGCTTGTTTCCCTTGTCCAATGAAAGCTTTGAAATCCTTTGCTCCAATCAATGGCCTCCTATCCTTCTAGAGCCAATGAGAATTGAGAATAAATTGCCATCCAATTGAGTTTAGGATGAGAATTCTTGGGCCCAATGAAACACAAGAAATATTCCATCCTCCAATCATATAGGATGACAATCCTCATGACTAATGGGATTGGAGGATTCATCCCTTCCTTTATCTTGGATATCTTGATGAGGTCTCTTGAACTTGATCCTTATCCTTTCCGTCCGTTGACTTTCACATCCTACTTCTTCATCTTAATTACTTCAAGTAACTAATTACTAGGATAGTTTATTGATAATAACAAGTAACATCCTTGAATTCTTACTTGACTAATTTAATGGTTGAACTAACATTCCCGTGTGCCATTTACTCTTTTGATATCCCCTACCTATTTATTTTACCATGCACTAGTTAACTATGTAATACATAGTAAATTAGAAATAAAATTTGCACCACAAAAAAACCTCGCATACTTCTAGATCTGCCATCGAAATTAGGGTTTGATGAATCCATTAGATCTAGGATGTTCGAGTTTTCATGAAGTTCCACCGTCACTCCCACACCTTACGCCTACCCTAATTTGTTAAATAAAAAGGCATCGACCCCTTTTGAACACAAGTACCACATTGTTTGTACTACCTTCTTGGTTTTTGTTGATGTAGGTGAAAACTACTCATGGCGGATGATGTTGCTACGCCTTCGAATCCTCCAGTTACACCAGTAGAACAGGAAGAGCTTGAAGAAGCACCAATCAACGTGATTGTTTCTCAACGACCGCGCGAAAAAGAATCGCTCAGGCGAGTGGTGCGCACTTGAGTCGATTGTTCGGCATGGGATCGTCGATTGTTTCCTAACCCACATGCTTTAGCAATTTATTTAAAATTCGTTCCTACGCATGGAACCACGCCAGAAAGGTTTGAAGAGTGTCAATGCGAAGATGATGATGTTCGTCTCCATTGTCGAATGTGGGTTCCCGGTGATGGCCATTATCGTTAGCTACGAGGGCCAATCAACCCCCTTCCCATGGAGCACCAAGCTAAATACCTCGCTCGCACCATTCATCGCATTCTAGATTTTTTGCAATTGTGATCTATCCTTTAAGTCGGTTATAAAGTTATAATTCACCTGAGGCTACTTAGGCAGAAATGTTAATACTTAAGTTTTATTTTATTTTATTTAAAAGTTTGATAGAAGTGAACTAATTAAAGATGTATTAGGACTACATCCTAAAAATCTTACAAGTACATCATTAGTGCTTGAAGATTCTTCTACATATTAACTTAACCTTGTCATGACGAAATGATATTGTTAATTATGGGCTTATATTCCCTATATATCAATAAATCACATCTAATTCTACATTCCCTTTCCCTTCTCTACAACATAAAAGGGATAATGTACTTTAAAAGGTTTACTAGGTGTTTAACTGATTAAGCGCTACATCAACTGAAATAAAGAAGTACTATATGCTTAGAAATATCACAAAAGCTGATTCAACTATTAATAATCGCTACTTGGAGGCTTATAAGCATTCAAATCATTAGTACTAAGGAAAATTATGGAACTAAAGCTTAACTAATTGTTGAGCTATAATCCATGGCTCACAATGATAGAGGTCACAAGATCACAAATAAATGTATCTATGCCTTCGGCTAGCTTAAACAAGTTTTGCATTAACTCTAACATTAGCAACATGCAACGTAATCCCAAGACAACTTCACAATCACATTATTTTTCATAATTGTTCAAGATTGGCGGTTGCATTCCCAATAAGGTCATCATCCATCTTGACAACAAGACTATTATACTCAACCAAAACATGTTTTGCTAATGCAATCATCGAAATCCATTGGGTTTTGACATTGTGAACAATTTTCAAACCTTTTCTGTCTAAGATTTTTGCCAACTTCCCATGTTCCATGTGCCTCATAAGATAGTGAAAAAAATAAAGATACATGGTTTGTATCAAGGTTTTGATTTTCACAATCGACAATAAGCTTGAAAGTGTCCATTGAATTACACATGTGTGCTAGTCAATGGACCCAATTATAACAACTAATGCACATGTTTTCTCTTTGAGCTCTACCCTATCATTTTTGCTTTCATACAATGATACCATCTACACCATCACAAACTAGTTTGGATGCCAAACCATAATTTGAAAATTCCCCAAAAATAAATAAAAAACCAGCATGGTAGTTAAGTTGTTAGACCCACCTCCTTCAATGACTCTTTTCAAATTCAAGAATATGGGTATCCTTGGCACCAATTTTCAACCACATAATAATGGATTGATATTCAACTTCAGTTGTTGATTGTTGTGATTTCTTCAGAAATCAATGATAGAAATCTCACCTTTTGAACAACATGTTTGGTTACAACCAAGACCATATTGTGCATAATGTCTACCATTCTTCAACCACAAACTCGAAAACAAAAAACTTGGGAAACATAAAATGAAAAAAATTATGTTCGTAATGATGATAATTAAATTTTAAATGTTTTAAGTCCTTGATTGATAGACTAGGTCAATCCACAAAACATAATCATATAAATCCCAATTTGGGTTAAAACCTTTACAACAACCACCCAACAATTTTCCAAATAAGATTACAAACGGTTCTTCAACCTAGAAAATTGAAGTTTCCCAACTTGAAGTGAAAAAAAATAACATGACCAATTAACTCCTTAGAATTCAAGCAAAAACAAGACATTAGAAAGAACTTTACAACAAAATTATTTTTATAAATCTATTCAAATTTGTAATAAGTGCATTTGAGCTTTTCAAATTGAAAAACAACATCTCTACTAGGGGTTGTGACAAACAAAACAAAACAAAACAATAGGTAGTATGAAGGTGGAAAGGGAAAAGGCAAATGGAAAAATCATCCGCACCACAAAAAAACACACAAAGTTGGAAAATGTAAAAATGGAATTTTGAATACAAACCTACCATTCCCCACCCACTAGAATCAATTCAATGCATCTCGGGCATTTTCTAAATCTTATGAAATTCAAAGAATCCTTGCATGGATTCATAATATGTGAAAGGTGTACCTTATTTTAGGAGATGGAAAATGATAACAAATTTATGTTAGTAGCACTATGATTAAAATGAATATAGAGTCAAGGGTATTTCTTTCAAATGACTATGTCTAATTTGATTAACATCAAAAGTACTTTTGTTTATTTTGATTAAAAAAAAGACTAAAGTAGATATCTAATCAAAATGGACATTAGCCTAGACATGTGGTACATTTGACACTTGTGTGGAGGTGTCTAGTTTGATTAACATGACTAGAATCGGTCATCTACATGACACATTGTGACTAAAGTGATTAGTTTTTATGATGTGGCAATAATATTAAATTTTTAATTACTTTAAATTCTGAATTATTAAAAAAATCAAAATATAGTATTTCTTTCATGTTCTTAATTGCAATTCATGGTGATTACATTAAATAAAAATAAAGGACAACTGAAAAAAAAAATGACAAGTGAGAAATGAAGGATTAAAATGATTTTTTAAATTTTAATTTATTGTAGAAAATAGATTATACCTATTAGACATGTGAATATATTTTGAACCACTATGTATGAGAACTCAATTGTTGTTTACAATGATTTAAAGTGAAAAAAAGAAACATAAAACAATAATTTTAAAATATAGAACTAAATGACATGAAAATTTGAAACATATGAATGTTAAACTAAATTCATATGGTAAAAACCTTGTATAGTTGAAATTTTAATATTAATAGATCTCATGTAGTTCCAACTAAATTAAACATTACAACAAAGGCCTAGGACAACATTTTGTACTTTGATTACAAAAATAAAAGTGATCATAACTAATGTGAAACTTGAACTATATATATTTTAAATTTTAATGTGAACAAAACCACCTAACCCATTGCCAATTGAAGTTCAAAATTTAATAAAACTATAGTTGAAAGCTAGACTAAACCTTGCCCACAAGAACTTCTCTAGAATAATTAACCATCATTGTCCAAGCTTTCAAGATTGTACAAATTTGTATAGCTCCAAATTAAATTAAACACCAATGACCACCTTATTGGTGTAGGCTAACCATCATAATGATTATGCAATACAACATAATATAACGGAATATGCAATAGGATGTTTTAAGTCTATGTTTCAAATCTAAACATAGCAAATTCCCTAAGGTCAATTTGAATTGTCCCAATCACCCATCTCTCACAAAGATCTTTCCACATTACTACCTTTCACCCCCTTTCTTTTGGGCCACTAGGAAAAAAAACTTGTTTTACATGTAAAAAGAAAGCAAATGCCTACTATAGTACTTGGGCAGCTTGGATAGTTTTCTACCAAATAATTAATTTAATACAAAATTTATGGTTCGATAGCTACCTTTTTTAAGTCTAATTTTTTTGGCATATGTGTAATATATATATAATAAACTTAATTAGTATTTTAAAGATATTTCATTGCATTAATAGTCAGATGGAAGTAAAGTAACTGATTTGGTTAGGCAAGTCCCTAGTTCAAAATTAATTAGTAGCTTGAATGTGTTTTTGAAAATTTTGATAGAAAGGGTTGATTTATTTTTTTTGAAGATTTTAGCAAAGTTGAAAATAATTTAATTTATGCCGAAACCACCCAAGTACTATGGTAGTTTGAAATGGGAAAATAAGAAAAGTACACAAGTGTGAAACCATATTAATGTCACTTAAAAATTGTGCTACTCTCAAGTTATAATTTTCTTTCACCTAGTTGCACAATAAAACAATTATGTTGAGTATGTTGTAATTCAATTCCAATATCTCTTCAACCCAACCTACACATTCCAATTTTGCAAAAATAGGCCTTTGATCATTCGAGACTAATATGCATTCTTGCTCAAAAGTTGTAACTACACCACAATAATTTATCAAATGAAGTTTAGCATTAGTTGAAACACAAATGTGGTTTCCATAAGCCTACACGGCTCAATACAACATGGCTTGTAGTTTTAATGGCATACTATTTCTTTTTCAATTGTGTTCCCATCATTAATGGTTGAAACAATGGAAACCCTTATCCATGTTGTAAAGGTGGGAAATGGGGGAAGGTTGTTTAAGCATGTACAAATTACTCCTCATTCAAGATTGCCATAGAAAATATTAAAACTCTATTCTATTATTATTCTAGATCCCAACTTCTATGGAATGTTTCCTACCTACAAAACTATATTAAACTACACTTTACAATTTTAAAAATGACAAAGAATTCAAAATGCCAATAAAAAATCATGGACCTCCTAGTAATATTAGAAGCTCCTAGAATGTTACAACAAGCATGATAAATCTTTCAATTTCATGGTACTACTTTTAACAACATTTTTTAATAATAAATGGAACTTGCTAACAACATGTAAAAGTAAAAAACATATTACTTACACCATAGAACCATCACAACAACACATTATGGGTTTTTTGACTAGTCAAAGAAACAACTACTGTACTTTTTGACTACAATTGTAACTACTTAATCACAAAAATCACTATGTAGGTACAAAAGCCATTGAGATGTTATGTGATGTCATGGTTTTGTGACTATAGTTAGTATGACAACTAGTGGGATTTTTTGGATAGATTTTTTTTTTTTTTGAAATTGTAATAATATGCATTCCACATACAACATGGTAATAAAATATTTGGCCATTAATCAACATGATGACTCATACAATACTTTGGATAAAATGAGGCATTTATTGGTCCGTCACTATGTTAGAGATGATGTTTAATCCCTCAATTTAGCTCTTTGCATCAAGATGCAAATCCAAAAACTTTACCCTCATTACAACAAGTCATGTCCTTTGAACTAGAAACAAAAATGACTATTGTTTTTCTCAACTACATTTATAACTACTTAGTCATAACAATCATTAAGTAATGGCAAAAGACATCAACATGCCACATGGCATCATGGTTTGCAATTGCTGTCAATATGACAAATTATTGGTTTTTTTGGTAAATTATCATTTTTTTTTCAATTATTTTTCATTAATTAGTTAGTTGCAAGAACCATCCACCTTTGTGATTAATAACAATTAAATCTCTCATGATGATGACATGGCATGTTATATGCCAACAAGATGATGTGGTCTTATATGTCAACATCATGATTCATGTCATTGATTTGATGAATTAAGTTCATTTATTAGCTAGTTGAAAACATTATTGTCCTTTGCAATTAATAACAACTTGGTCTTCCATGTGATGATGACATGGCATGCCATTTCGCAACAAGGTGTCACAGATTTTCATGGCAATCCATAATTTTTTTTGACACCATAAGTATCTGTGTCTTGAATTTATAGCACCAATATTTGTCATGGCATGCCATTTGGCAATAAGGTGTCAGAAATTTTCATGGTAATCCATAATATTTTTTTACACCATAAGTTTCTGTGTCTTGAATTTATAACACCAATATTTGTCATGACATGCCATAATTTTTTGTATGTCATAAGATTTTTGAAGTCATGAATGCACATGCATGTGTATGTGTACTAAATAATTTATTGTTAATTTGTAATTATGATTATAATATTAATAGTCATTTTGAAAAAGGTGACACATAACTCTTCGACTTTTTAACTACTTAACACATGAGCTTAGGTTAACATACCTATTAAGTTAACCTATGTATGTAGGCTACTTAATAAAAACCTATTTCATAATATAGATTACCTTGTAAGTTACTTAACTAAATATCAAAAATTATTCATCTAGTATGTTTAAATATATTTAGAATTGGTTACCCTATTAATAGGTTAACCTAGGTAGGCTTGCCTAAATTCCTAACTTTAATTTTTTATCAAGTCAATTTAAGTAACCTCATCACAATATATTTTATCAAGTTTGTAACTAGCTCAAATTTATGTGACTATGATGTGACTAAATATGACATAATTATCTTGGGTTAATTTTTTTTTAGCTTAAGAATGCCTAGGTTAACCTAGGTTTGCTTAATAATTCAATATTAAAGGTTAATTAGTTCATCTTAAGCCAACCTAGGGAGGTCTAAGTCTAGGTTAAGTTGGTAGGTATTAGGTAGGTTGACTTAAGTCAACTTAAGATGGCCAAAGTTAATTCAAGGCTAAGAGTTTTGAACTTTATAAGTTTGTGTTAAATATAATAAATATAAAAAATGTGGTAGTGCAATGGATGAACACTTAAACCCCCAAAGTGAAAGTGAAAGGTTCAAGTCTTCATTTGTGTAACCTATGATACCTAGGCCAATTGGCTTAGGTTAAATAACTTAATCTAGGCTTCTTTGGTTAGGAGTACAACATTTTCTTTTAATCTAAACCACCTACCCTAAGTTGCTTAACATAAGTAACTTATAACCTAACTAAGTTAAGTTATGTTGGCTTTTGGTTAAATGGGCTATGCTAGGTTGCTTAGCCTAGTTAGGTTATGTTAGGTTGATTTTTGGCTATAGCAACTACATGGGCTAAACTAGATTGATTTTTGGTCATGTGTAATGACTTATAACATGTTTATAAATTTTTGACACATGTCATCCATCCATCAAGGCGTCTTTTGTAACACTTAGTTGAATGAAATGATTAAGTTAAAATGGCATGCACTTTACACATCATATTAAGGTTAATGATGACATGGAATTTTGTTATAAAAAGAGATTTTAAAAATCTTAGCTGTTAAAATGACTAGGCTTTGCAACTAAATGTCCTTTTTGACTAAATGGGTGAAACAACATGGGTTTAACAACTCACTAATCACTAGTACATATGTCATTTTTGACTAGTATGTAGTTTAGAGGCAAATCACAAATTCCAAAATGTGTTGTTGTGCATTAGTTTGACATTTTGAAGCACAAAAAAATGTGTTGTCACAAAGATTTATTGTCATAATCCATGGATACCCACCACCTTCAAACATTTAATCAAACATAAATGGGTTACCAATCAACAAACCCTAGCTAACAAATAATCAAATTATGTTTTACAATTCGAAACCCCATTGGGTCAAAACACATTCAAAGGAGCCAAAAGGGGTGTTGGATGTCAAAACTTATGATAAAAAATTGGAATTTTTTTCTTTTTGGCCATTTGAAACTATGGTAATCATGGTACGAGTCTATTCAAGGTTGGGGTTCCAAAAAAAAGGGAAAAGGACTCTATGATTTTTGTAAAAGCTACTTTTGTAAATGGATGAAAATCTTTTAAAGTGAACCACATAGGATGAAAAGGGCCTAATCCTTACTATAATCTTTTTTTACCTTATATTTTGATCCCCATAAGAATAATGAATCAAAAGTTGTCAAAAAATTTAGAAGGACTATATTTTAAACCGTTACAATTTTAGATTTCATCGTAATCATCCATATATTGGTTTTTATATGGTAAAAAAAGACTAGATAAAAAAGACAGAAAAGGATGACACTATGACAAGATTTTGGTACACCTTAAAAAAATTGGACCCAAATATCATTTATTTGGAACAAATTTAAGTGAGAATTATTGAATGGTGTAATTTTAAATAATTCATGTGACAATGATGATTTTTCACATGTGTATCAATATTTTTGTTTATAGCCAGAAACACAAAAAATCCCAAAAAATCCCAAAATGAGTTTCAATAGACAACCAAACATGTTTTTTGGGAAGATTATTTCTTGCACATGTGACCTACACCTAAAGCTAAACATTTTGAACCCATTGAACATAATTATTTTTCCAAATCGTTAAAAAAAAAATCCTTTGCATTACAACCCTTTCCTTCAAAATTTCACAACTATGAAAGTTTTGTATGATTTGGTTATTCATCAAGTTCAACCAATGGACATGTACTTTCACAAAATGGGACATGTTTCCATTGTATAAAAAGTTTGAAATCAATTGTATGACTTTATGCATTCATTTTGATTTTTTTTTCAAAAAATAATTTAGATATTTGATAAAGTTAGTTTAAAGCATTCAAAATGACATTTACATAATATCCAAATTGTTTTTAAAATATTTTTATTAATTTAACAAGACATCATTTTATCTATTGGCATACAATACTCCATTATAACTATAATAATGTAAGATAAAGAAAAATCCAAAATTTTCCATTACAATCCTTTAAAAATAAATCATTCATTTTTGTTACCCCAATTATGCATAAGCTTTAAATTTTACTTATTTTTTAACACATATGAATGTCAAGAAATTCAAATTTAAAATCCATTTGATCTAATTTTAAGTTTTGTTTTAATTAAGAACCTTTAAAAGTGAACATTTTTATCATTAAAAAAGGACATTTTACACACAATACTACAAAAGTGGGGTGTAATTCACTAACGTAAATCATTGTGGGATTTTAAAAATGAAATTAGTTCATTGCATTTTAATGATTTCACCTTGATTAAAGTTATTTCACTATAATATCATCATGTAAACATCGTGTTTGATTACTAATTGACATAATTCAATATTATAATTTATTGTAATAAATAAATTTAATTTTTTTTTGTTTTAAATACCTTATATATGCTACTTTATGATATACCCTATTTTATTTTAGATTACTTTAGTTATTCTAACTTATACCCTATGTTATTATACATTATTATAGGTTTTTAAGTTATTTATATTCAATTATTCAATTAACCTTAGACCATACTTTATGTTATTTTATTTTAAATTAATATATGTTATTTCAAATTATACTTTAGGTTATTCAAAGTCATTCTATTTTATGTTATTATAAATTATTTTATCCTAAATATAATTACTTAAAATAATTTAAAATATAATATAATGACCTAAGGTAAAATAACCTAAAATATCCAACAATAACTTACAATAGAATAGTCACCAATAGTTGTAATATAACATAAAATAACCAACAATAATTTATCATACAATAGCCACCAATAGTCATATAATAACCTAAAATAACCACCAATAGCCACCAATAGAATAACCACCAATAGCCATTAATAACCATGAATAAAATAAACACCAATACCTATCAATAAAATGACCATCAATAGAATAACCACCAATAGCCATTAATAACCATGAATAAAATAAAC
>Ga0116229_10004012_pt1 | contig 24193 bp, 11 predicted proteins | sample S1TSphgellanicum_3_FD_87313 | JGI IMG/M metagenome (GOLD analysis project Ga0116229, IMG submission 87313) | Host-associated microbial communities from peat moss isolated from Minnesota, USA - S1T2_Fc - Sphagnum magellanicum MG | ecosystem: Host-associated > Plants > Peat moss > Unclassified...
AATTTAAATAACAATTTTCAGAATTGAAATGTTAATTTTCATATTCAAATAACAATATTCAAAATTGAAATGTCCATTTTTAGACTCAATTACTAATTTTCAGACTTGAAGTATTAATTTTGAGAATCCAAATCAATAATTTAGAATTTAAATTTCAGGTTCGAATCAAATGATTATTTAAAATTTAAATGAAAAAATTTCAGAGCTGAAATATAAATTTTCATATTGTGCTTTCCTTAAACGGTCGGCAATTGCATGGAATTCTGAAGTTCGATCCCTCCGTGACGAAGCCGGCAGTCATCCAACAGCAAATGCCATATCCCGCTGCTTCCGTTTCTAATCTCTATCCCTCCAGCTTTGCGTTTCTGTCTTTTTCCCTTTGACCTAAAATGTGACTACTACACAAACGGATCAAACCTCTAGTCGTTGAAAGCCAAGAAGTCCTTCTCGCTTGTAGGTTCTTGGCCCCGCTATGGCGAAGGAAGCTCCAAACCCCGACTACTAAAACGAAGCACGGACATCAAAATCGTGCCAGGGCAAGCCTGCTTCTGCTTCCCGACCAATTCTAATCAAATGGGAGTCAATTGTGCACAGAATGACACCCAAATTTGTGTGCAGCTTCTTCGGGCACGCGCCGGTGGTACGATACTTGATCCGCAGCATGAGAGGAGCGAAACAGGAGACACGGAAAGGAGCTAATGGACGGCGAAGAAAAAATGGCAAAGAAGGAGAGTGAGAAGCACGAGAAGAGCAACAAGAGTTGCTGACAAAACGAAGAAGAAGACGAAGAAGAGGCAGAGGATGAAGTCCAATAATGAGATGCTGCTGTTCCAGGTGAGCTTTTTGGGCGCCAGTTTCGAGTCAGATTATTAACTAATATTGTCGCCTTCGCGAGCGGAAACTTCCTTCATCGCCTCTTCTTCTTCTTCATCCATCAACGCCCATAAACACAACTTCAGATACCGTAGGTAGTAGGTACCTACCAATTCGTTTTTCCCTTCACAGCAACAGAGCTAGGAGTCAGTTTTTAAATTATTATTATTATTATTTCAATTTTCTGAGGTAGATGAACTGGCCATCCTGTACAAGAGGATTTAGCCAGATTTGGCTACAGGTCAGAGCGAAAAGTAGAATTTTTTTAATACCCCTCCATATAACTGATGACATGCTAGAACCTAGTATGGTCTAAATATGGCGATTTCCAAAAAACATTTCCTTGAAAACTGGCGCTTCTGGGTAATTATTGCCAGAAAAGTTCATGTAAATAAGTTGCAGTCCCCCTTTTTTTCAAAAAAATTCGCCACCAAAAAAGAATCAGACCAGCCCTTTTTTGGCGAAATTCTGCACAAATGAGAGAGAGAGAGAGAGAGAGAGAGAGAAAATTCCTTGTTGCAAGATACCTTTTCTGGTCATATTTTTTTAATGATTTAAGGTTTTTTTGTCAATTTGTGATGCAGTTTTCTGTCTTGGAAGTTGGAGCATCTTTTCATCACATTTTGCTAATGTATACAATTGGTGAGAAAAGTGGGCAAACGCTAAACAGGAGCAACTAATTAAATGTGTACATGTAATTTAATGTGCCTTCATTTCAACCAAAAACAATAGACAAAGTCCAAATTTTCTCTTCATTGCTGCAATCTCTGAAAAATTGAACATTAAAAAAAAAAGAACCTAAAATCTGTAACATACCATATGATTTCATTTGCTTCCTTTTTGACAAAAATGGCAATTCCAATTTATTTCCTTCACTGTTGATTTGAACGTGTTGCAAATTTTTGAAAACTTGAATTTTTTAGCGCAATCCCTGAAAATTTGTAAACATGCCATTTAATGGCATGTGCCCTCCATTTTGAAAAAACTGAAAAAATCTCCAAAATTTTCCCTTCACCATTGATTTCAACACCTTGCAATTTTTAAGGAATTAAAAATTTAAAATATTCCCTGAAAATCTGTAAAAGAATAATATCACGTGGCCTCCATTTTGATAAAATGACAATTCCAATTTTTGCCTTCACAATTGATTTCAACGTTGCATTTTTAAAAATGTTTTCCTTGAAAATTTGTAACGTAATGATATCATTTCATGTGTATCCATTTTGACATAAAGGTGGAATTAGAAACAAGGTATAATCAAAATTTGGCATCCATGAAAAAAGGTATGCCATAGTTTTAGATTTTGTTGAAGAATGCAAGGTAGTAGGTAATGCTACTTCAGATCTTGTGTCTTTTGACATGATAGACCTTGGATTTCTTGCATAAAGAAGTGCCCAAAAGAGAGGGACACTAAAAAAAATTTACATAAGATGGAATGTTAATGATAACATGCCATTAAGATTAAATATATGAAAATTCTCAATTGATTTTTTCTCAAACTCAATTCTTCTTGACTAATTTTATACATGATTTTGTGTGAATAGAGAGAACATACAAAGAACAAATGAGGGAGAGCAAGAGTGAACTTAAAATGAGCACAAAGGGAAAACACAAAGTGCGCAAACCTCAAAGTGAAAGCAAATGAATCACACAACATGTTTAAGTTTTTTTTGAAACATTCATGATTCATGTGTGAGTTGTGACGAAGGTACATTGAGGTCTAAATATAGACATAAAATGCTAGTTGCCATTGCTGATGCACCCTACTTTTGAAAATTTGGCAATTACTAGCGCCCTAGGTCTGTAGGCATTTTTTATGAACATCCATGATGACACATCCCTTAAGTTTATTTTGAAGGATGATTCCATTTCCTTAGCATCTAAAACTCACATTCATTTTTGTTCGAAAATAAGGATAAGGCTATGATTGATTGTTAAGCCATCTATCTGTTCATTTTTCATCGCACACTTTACTTTCATTTCAACATTGCATTTTCGTTTTGATTTGATTCAGCCTTTGGCATCTAGTCTTTTCATGTGTGAGTGTGGACATGGGTTGGACGCATCTGGCACACACATAGTTTGTTCCTTGTTTAAAGGTTAATAGATGGCCCACATGACACCATTTGAGACATCATGAATGCCCTCACTTGAAACAATGGACAAGTTGTATGGAAAAAGAGCAGTGGTATGCCCTTGCATCAATAGTTTCATTATGAACCAATCTTTACATGACCTGAGAAGACCATGTTTTCATTGCCAATGTGGTAGTCACTAACTTGAAGTGGGAAATAATGGTTTCAAGTGTCATTAGTCGACTAGCAGGTGTAACTGTGGAACATAATGACATTGTTAAAATCCGTAAGTATAGAGAGTCTTATGAAGGGCATCACTTTATTCTAATGGCCATGGAGGTGCATGACGCACCTAAGCGTGATATAAATCATTTCATCAGGGAGTGTGCCCGTCTTTTCCACAATAGACAATCAAGAGGTCATTTATCCTTGTCTTTTTGCATTCAATTTTTTAGGTAGCATGTTAGTATTATTCTTTAGCATGCTTTAACCTTTGTATAGAAAGGAAGATTGTGAAAATCTACAGCTATAGAATAATCAAAAAAGAGCATGCATAAGGGTTTCAATGGCGGCTTATTACGCACAAAAAATATACTTTAGAGGCGAATTATCCGTTCGGTGGTCGCCTTTTTCAATAGTATATTGTTGATGTTGTTGTCAAGATAGAGTAAAACACTCTTAACTTTTTGGTGCTGAACCAAACTCAACTTCGTGTAGACTCTGCCAAAGTCTGGTTGTCACAACCCTAGCCTTGGGCTCGCGACCAAGGCAAATGTTTGCAAAGGTGTGGGCTAAGATTGAGTTCAAGAATCACATTTCATGCTCCTAGGAGTGCAAAGAGTGTGAGGTTGAACTGTTGTGCTTTGCGACGGAGAGCGCGAAAAGCAAGAGCAACAATGGTAGCAGCAACAACCATAACGTGACAACGACGACGGAAGGAGATGAAAACTGAGTGAGGACGAAGGACATATTCTCTACAAAACAGTAGCCTGAAAATAGAGCGCAACACTCATGCAACCTGTGTTTGTCCTCAAGTACGACAGAAGTCAGAGTTTACACTAGTGAATTACTCTGTTTTCAAGTGCGGCAAAGTCAGAGCTTACACTAGTGAGTTAGTCTGTCCTTAAGGGGCAGAGGTCAAAACTTACACTAGTGAGTTAGTCTATCCTCAAGTACGGCAAGGGTCAGAGCTTACACTATTGAGTTAGTTTGTCTTCAAGTATGGCAGAAGTCAGAACTTACACTAATGAGTTTTGTTGGCCGCGCTTGCTTTGGTGGGGTTGAGGAGTAGTGTTATGGTGTGGGAGGAAGAATATGACAGCTCAGTAGCAATTGATGACTCCTCATGACCTTCTGACACAACACTCCTCCTGACCAGCAACTACTATTGTTACTCTCCTCTTCTTCTTCGATTGCTTCCTCCACATCCGGCCCGTGAGCCAAGGCTACATACTGATGAGCATCCACAGTCAATGGAACACCTAAAGTTCCAAATTTTAAAGCTTCTCCTCTGGGTTGAGTTTTCAACATAGTTGTTGCAATTCCTTGCACATAAAACACCATATAAGTTTGAAAAACCCATTAGTTTAAATGTAAATAATTTCCTAGCTTCCTCATGTTGTCATATTCCTAAATTTGTTGTTATGTGTGTTTTGCAACCTTCTTCCACTACCAATAAACATCAAAATAATTAAAACCCAAATTGCCATTTCAAGGTCTCTAAAGGAAATTATTGAATCTCAAAAGGATATGGTGAAAGAAACCAACAAGGCTTCATATGTGTCATGCGCTCCAAGGTTGGTGCCTACAACTATTGCTATCACCATACTCACACACATAACATAAAAATATTGTAATTTGTACACCACATCTAAACCCAAAATTCTACTCACTTGCAAAACATAAGAATCCAAGTACCAACAAAAACCTCAATAAACCCCTTGCATAACAAGAACACAGTTCAACATAGTAGAACATAACAAAGTTATGGTGTGCTTCAAAATTCAAAAAACTAGATTTTGATCACACACCATCCTTACTTATTTTGAACACCAAAAAATTAAAATTTAGTTCACACTGGAACTAGTTTCTAACTTACGTACCCCAAATTACCTATAATAATTAAGATAATAATTTGTAATTACATTAAAATTCTTAATAGTTGTCGTGCCTTCGAAGGTCGATGCCTACAACTATTGTTGTCACCATACCCACACACATAACATAAAAATACCCTAACTGGTACACCACATTTAAACTGCCCCCCTATTTGGGGCTAGGATCCCTTGAAGCCAAATAACATCATAAAATTACCATTAACAATCCATCAGGGCGAATCCTTTAGTTCCAAGGTAAAAGGATCATTAAAGAAGGTGCAAATGTGAGCCCCATCATTAGTTGCCTATATGGAATCCTTCACATCTTCAACCAAAGGTGAGACATCCTGGGGAAATCTTAAACTAATCTTACTATGTAACTATGGGAACCACATTTAATATTGGGTGCATTGAGGGCAAAACCATTTGCCAAGCAATACCTAATCCAAGGGTAGTGTCAAACATGCCATGTGCCATCCTTTTGAACACCAATCACAAACCAACATAATGGCAATTCTTGTGGATTGCCCACACAACATACACCATAAACCAACAAGTATAATGGCCAAGAATGTGTTAATTTGGTCATCCACATTGGGAAAATGATATGGCACACAATTACGCACATAGTCCTTCCATGTCTGATCATCTCATCCCTCCAACAACAATACTTTGGGAAAGTAGGACCTTTTGAACACGCAAAATCACACAACATGTAGTCACATCTAATATGTTGGGTGTTGTTTGCTATAAATAAACATAATCCCTTGGCGCAAAACTATGAACCCGAGGTCAATAACCTCCATGAATCGTGGCATATTGAAGAATATTTTGATGCTAAGCAATTACTAGATTCTCCATAGATAGAAGCATCATTCGCTTGAACAAAGTATATATCTCATTGCTCACAGGCTTGAATCCACATTGAAAGATCATTAAAATGAATCATAGTTATAACATCACATCAATTAAAGGCTGGTAGCTCAAGATCCCGATTGGCTAGGAAAAAGTACAATGTAAAAGATGCCAATGAGGCATGTCAATTAAACCTATATCCCATGGCCAACCATGGTAATTTCAAATCCCAATCTCGAATGTGGCCTAGTTATACTAGTTATAAACTTCTTATGAACTTCAACCTTCTCATTGTGTCATTTGACAAATTTGATTTTAATGATTGAAAAGTTTCCCCCAAAACCAACTATTAGTCAAATGCATTTGGTTTGTTTAGAAATGTAGGTGATTATTCCAATTCAAAGCCTTTTTCCAAACTAGAATTTTGAATTGCATCCACTTCCTCAACACATTGTAGTGAATTCAATTGGCCTATGGATGTAGGCAATTCCATCAACGCAGAGCATCCTTCCAAATTAAAATCTTGAAATGCATTCAACTACCTAATAGTTGTAGGCAATTCCTCTAATTGGGAGTAATTAGCCAAATTGAATTTTTGAAGTGTATTCAACCACCCAATTGATATAGGCAATTCCTGTAATTTGAAACAATCACCCAAATTGATATTTCAAAGTGCATTTAATTGATTTATAGATGTGGGCAATTCCATCAACTTAAAACATGCTTTCAAATTCAAATCTTGGAGTGTAGTCAACTGCCCAATTAATGTAGGCAATTCCTGTAATCGAAAACAATCACACAAATTGAAAATTTGAAATGCATTCAATTGGCCAATAGATGTAGGTAATTCTTGCAAGCTTGAACACCATGTCAAATCAAGGTTTTGGAATGCATTCAATTGGCCAATATATGTTGGTAATTCTTGCAAGCTCAAACATTTTAACAAATGAAACTTTTTTAGGCATTCAAGTGGCCCAATCGATGTTGCTAATTCATGTAACCTAGAACACCCTATCAAATGAAGTTCTCGAAGTGCATTCAATTAACCAATAGATGTTGACCCATGTCTTGCAATTGTTCATGCATGTACAAGACTCCATCTTTTTCCCATTTGATTAAAAATCTATCTTTCAAATTTTGTAATCGAAACATGGTGAATGAATCATCTCCACTCCACATTCAACAAAATGTATCTTTCTTGAAGCCATTGAAAAAACAAGTAATATCCAAGAACATGTCTTGATGTTTTTATCCAAGTTGTCATAAGAAATTCAAAGCACTTCAAAGTCAAAGCCCCCTATTATACTTTTCCCACCTTTCAATTTGTGTAATGCATCTTTCCATATGTCCAAAATATGAATATCACACAAATAACAACCTAATATTTCAAGGCTTAAAGGCAACTTGCCACAAGCTTTTATAATCTCCATAGAAATGTTTTCAAATTCATTTATCCTATGATTTGCATGCTTGAATGCATGGAACATAAAAAGTTTTCTTACTTGTTCCTCCTCCAATAATCTCATTTCCATTTTTACTGACTTGCTTACATGATATTTCAAGATTTGCCAATTTTGACAATTTCCAAGTACTTTGTTCTTACAATTTACATTGGTGACATCCTTGTCAATAAGAAGTTGTAAGGCTTTAAGGTTATCCATTTTACCAATTTCATCCACAACAACCAATATTTTCTTTAATATCAAACATTTTTTAATTTCATCAATGTCTTCTTTGCTCACATCATCATTGCGTAACTTTTTATCACACGTCATGTAGAAGCTGTTTTTTCACATCATTGACATCTTTTGATTTCACGTGCTCCAAGAAGCTAGATTTGTCATATTGGTTGTGAAACAAATGATACACTTTCTTGCTCAAAGTGGTTTTCCCAATCCCACCCATTCCAACCAAAGCAATAATAGGTTCCTTTTGTAACAAAATGTTTATGGCATTTGCTTTATCTTCTAATGCCACTTCAATATAAGGTAAAGGTGCAAAAATGTATTTTTCTGTCAAAATTCACAAAAAAATAGAATTACGTTATTTTAATACTGGATAAAAAACTTAAGGGGGGGCACTTGGTGTAAAGTTTGGGATTCATGTGTGTCAAAGGACCATTTTTAGGGGGGTTATTAGATAATCGTCCAACCTATTTTTTATCACCCTATTATTATATAAGTTTTTAACACATACATATTAAAATCACCCTATACTAATTATAATCAATTATTTCAGTTTATTTCATATCATTACATATTTTATATAACATAATTAAATTGATTATTTAGATAAACTAATTAACTTATAATTTTTACTCATGTATTTTATTTTATTTTATTAGTGTCCCCCTTTGGGATAAAAAGTGCCAATATATATATATATATAGTTACAAATATGGTAGACAATTTAATTGTTATGATTTAGAATGTGAGTCAAATCATGTGAACAACCAAATTCCAAATTTTAATTTACCTTCATACAAAATTTCAAACAATCCAACAATAAAGAATAACTTGGATGGTTTGTTGTTGGTGGCTTGTTAATTGTCAAGTGATTAACATTTTCAATTTTGTAGTTGTTATTGTTTGACAACTAAATAGTTGAAACAACTAGCACTAAAATTCCCTACATGTGCAAAAGTTATTTGAGTTGAATCTCCTTGATTTGATTGGACTTATATTAATCTACAAGTTATCAAATGTAATGTAATAGCCAAATGATGATTATAACAATAACTTAATTTTTATAATATTTGAATTATATCAATCAAATGAAGTTATAACAATACCTCATTTAACCTTTTTATAACAAATGAATCATAAAAAATAAAATTAGAGGTGTTTATTTCAATTTTCATCCTATACATAATGAATTTATAATTTCCATTATGAATTTATACCATAATGGATTAATGGACAAAGAACCTAGGAAAACTTAAGATTAATTTCATGTGACATTTCAAACAATTCAATTTTGCCTTCTACCAATTATGGGTCATTAAAACCACACATGACCACATGACTAGTGTTATTAGTTTCAAAATTCATTAATAAACCAACACAATTTTCTCTAACATAAAAAATGTTCAACTATGGAATATAAGTGGATAGTGAATATGTTTAGACCATGAAAATCTTACCCAATTATAATCAATAGGTAATCCTTCATCAAATGCATAGATGTTGAGGTCTTCGCCAATAACTTTATTAAAATCCATTGAAAGTTGCTCCATTTGTGGGTTGAAAGATTCCATGTTCTTCAAAAGACCTAATTGGTTTGTATCCTTGTTGATTGTTGACATTGCCACTTGAAATATTTTGATAGACCTTGGGTACCATTCGCATGTGGTACACTATAAAACACCACACCTTTAAGATTGTTCAAAACTTTCTTACAGCATTTTTGTAATTCATCATCCAAATGATTCATTAGTCGTCGATACACATGTTTGTGGGCTTCAACTACCAAGTTTTTGAATAGGAGACCTCCAAAACTATAAGCAACCATCACCATCGGTTTGTCCCAAAGGGTTTGATAGCTACAAAATATTTCAAAATGCACCAAAAATGCATCAACAACAGTTTTAATGATAATTTACACATGTTCAAAAAGTCACAACATCATATATTGTATTTGGTGCAATTTGTCAATCAAACACAACCTAAGCCATGAGACCATAACAAACTTGTTTGTAGGTATTTTGTCATAATTTTTTTCTTTCCCTTAATCTACATGTAAAACATTCTAACCATTTCTAGGTAAATAAATCATTATGCACAAGCATGCAAGCATTTACTTTCATGTGTATATGTGCAAATCATTTCTTATGTGTTACATTGAAAATTTTATTCAAATAATAGAATGTACAAAATTGGAAGGAAGATATATATTTTTCAAAATTAAATCTAGCTACAAAAATGACTTAAATTCTATAATTTACATATGTGATAGAATTTACTTGCATTGCCTAAGACGAAACTTTAAATAACTCCAATCACAAATTGCCACTCCAACAAATTGGTTTTTCATGAATTGATAATGTGAACATATAGGTCAAATTAATTTACCTTCACCATGAGAATTATCATCAAAGCTTCAAATCATGTTTTCTTTGTGAATTTGAAAGTTCCAAAGTGTTCAAATTTTGGTGTGTACCACAATAATGCCTCACATGAACGATTTATTCAAAGATTTCAAAATGCACACAATTATTTTAATTGAAATATACAACAAGGAATACAATATGCATAAACAAGGAGATTAAACCCTTGAATTGTTGACTAAGCTTTGAACAAGGTTCTTGCCAATTTTTGTCACATCATTGTGGACACTTGCCATAGAACTAGAATCATAAGAGAGTGACAAAATTTGAACATTGTCATTCAAGTCCTGAGGGAGCCATACTTGTTGCCAACATATGTACTCTTTTCTATCATTGGTGGGGCGTGTTGTCCATGTTTCCTTCCATTTGTCATTTTTACCAAAAGAAATCCCATGAAAAAAAATGATGGTCAAATTTGGGTTCTTTGAAGTGTAATTTGGATTTAAATCATGCACTGGATATTTCTGCAAAGGAGAAAGAAAAGCAAATATCAACAAGAATTGTCAAAAATGTTTTGAAAATAATTTGAGTAGTATGTATAATCAAGAAATGCATGATTAATGAAGTAAATCACAATATTTGAAAAAAATGTGTAGTTAAGGGAAAGTATGAAGAACAACAAAACAATAATCTATGAATTTGAAAATATTAAATTCATCTTGCAACACCATTTAAATTAAACTTTTCATTCCATGTATATTTGCATTTGTGGGGCTTGTTAGTTTTATTTCAAAACATAAAGTGAATAACATAATGAATTCAGTCACATGCAAAATATTTTTGAAAAGATAATTTGACAAATGAATATTATCACATAACAAATGGAACATATGCCAATCAATAAAAACTAATGCTAAAAAATGGAATCTTCAAAAAATTTGGTTACTTAATCAAAGCCACTTAATTTAACTTCAATTTTTTTTATAAAAAAAGCGCAATGGTAGACCCACCCAACTAACAAGTTTGTTGGCACCTCTAAATCAAGTTCTTGCTTAAACATTTATCTTTTGACAACACCTTTCTACTTCATGGCTAAACCTCTATCTTTTGGCAAAACCTTTTTATTTTCTTCATAAATTTTTTTCCTTCATGGCTAAACTTTTATCTCTTGGCAAAACCTTTTTATTTCTTGGCAAATCCTTTTTATTTCATGGCTAAACCTTTATCTCTTAGCAAAACATCTCTTTTTCATAGCTAAACTTCTATCTCGTGGCAAAACCTTTACTTTCGAGCAACATCTTTCTACTTCATGGAAAAACCTTTACCTCTTGGCAAAACCATTAAATTTCTTAGTTGAACCTTTCCCTATTGGCAACACTTGTTTACTTCATGGCAAAACCACTAAATTTCTTAGTTGAACTTTTACATAGTGGTAACACTTGTCTACTTCATGGCAAAACCTCTACCTCTTGGCAAAAACCATTAAGTTTTTTAGTTGAACCTTTACCTATTGGCAACACCTTTTTACTTCATGGATAAACCTCTCTACTTCTTGGCAAAAATTATATATTTCTTCATTAAACCTTTAAATCTTCACAAAACTTCTTTCTATGATTACCAAACCTTTACCTATTGGCAAAACCTCTTTACTTCATGGCTAAACCTTTATCTTTTGGCAAAACATCTTTATTTCATGGCTAGACCTTTGTTTTTTAACAAAGCCTCTCTACTTCATGGCTAAATTTTTATTTCTTGACAAAACCTCTCTACTTCATGGCTAAACCTTTTTATTTTTTAACTAAACTAAACATAAGCCTCTTGAGAAAACCTTTTTATTCCTAGTTAAATCTTTACATATTGGCAAAACCTCTCTACTTCATGGTTAAACATCTACTTCTTGGTAAAACTTTGTTATTTTTTATTTAGACCTTTACATCTTCATAAAACTTCTTCCTTTCATGGCTAAACCTTTACCTCTCGGCAAATTTTTTTAATTTAATGGTTAAACTTCTACCTTTTAACAAAACACTTTTACTTAACGGCTAAAATTCTACCACTTGGCAAACCTTTATATTTCTTGGTTAAACCTCCACATCTTAGCAAAACTTCTTTACTTCATGGCTATACTTCTTTAATTCATGATTAAACCTCTACCTCTTGGTAAAAGTGTTTTATTTATTAGCTAAACTTTTACATTTTGGCAAAATCTCTTTATTTCATGGTTAAACCTCTACTTCTTTACAAAACCTCTATATTTTCTTGGCCAAATGTTTTTTTTAATAATATTTTATTGAACCTTTATTATTTTGCAAAACAACTATTTCATTTTCTTTAAACCTTTACTTTTTGCCAAAACCAATTTACTTCATGGCTAAACCTTACATCTTGACAAAACCTTCACATTTTAAAGTTATATTTACACCATTCAACAAAAAATTTATTCTTTGAACAAAATTATATTTTTTCGTGGTTAAACTATTAACCTAAATCTAGCTACCTACATTAAATTAGGCTAATTTAATTTAACTTACATTATAAAAAATTCAACTAAGCCTAGCCTTGGCAAAACCTAGGGCAAGCCTAGACTAACCAAGCTTAAACCTAATCAAATTAACCATGATCAAATTGATTATGTTTAAACAAACTATTACAAAATTTACAATGCTTAAAATTTTGATGGTTAAATTGGCCATGGCTAAATTAATTATGTATGGAAAAATAAACAATGAGTAAACTAATTGTGGCTTAATGAACCATAACTTATAAACTAATTATGAATAAATTATTTGTGGCCAAATAAATTATGGTTAACAACATTATTATTGTTAAATTAACCATAGTTAATTTTTTAATTTTGGTTAAATGAATCATGGTTTAAATAATTATGGCTAAAATAACCATGGTTAAACCAATCATGGCTAAACTAATTATAAGTAAATTAATTAGAACTAAATATTTATGGTTAAACTAATAATGGTCAAACCAAATATGACTAAATTAAACATAGTTGAATTAATTATGGCTCAATGAACCATGGTTAAAAAATGTATGGTTAAACTAATTATGATAAAATGAAACATGGTTAAACAAACCATGTTTAAACTAAGCTAGTTAAAATTGTTGTTATATGAACTAAAATTAAATTAACCATGATTGTCATTGTGGTTCAATGAAATTGAAAGCGCAATTACTTTCCCATGTGTCAAAATATCCTTCATTGTCATACCCAAAGAATCAACATCTTGGGTAGTAGTAAAGGGTTTTGAAAGGATGCACTTAAATAATCAATAAGTCACATTTTAATTTCAAGCTAATTAGAAATTTATTTAATTAATTTTGGACTAAAATGTGAATTTCATATTTAATTCAACATCATGAGTGTAAGGAGGGCCACCTAATGGCCATTAAATTCAAACAATTTTGAATAAAACTTGCAAAAATATTGGCCTTTATTATATTTGCTTATAATGTTATGTGTTATACTTGGATAAATTTAAGGATTGGAGGTGTATATGTTTTTACCAACCATAATCTAAAATATTTAGCAAAAAAATCATTAGTATACAATCATGGTCTAACATGAATTTTCATATGCAATAAGAAACCAAATACACAACTAATGACCAAAAATTTGTTACTTTTATATCTTGACATTTCAAAGCAATTTTTATACATCTCATGTGAATACTTGGTGCACATGGTACTATAACCAAAAAGAGCGGGTCCAAGAAACCTACAGCCCGATGCGCTGCACCCCCCCCTCAGACCTTGGGTACTCACACTCTGACAATCCGATTCACATCCATGTACACTTATCCCATCCTATCTGCGAACGGCCTACCTGCCCGATCTCCAATCCAGCTCGATTCGAGCTGCAATAGACTCAGCAACACAAGACTCGACACGAGATGCGACTCTGATCATGCCTCACAGATGAATGTACTCAAGAAAATACCCGGATTTTCATTATCAGATTATGTACATAGTCCGAGAGCACAAGCATTGCCCTCGAACTTCAACTCCTCACAACCAGAAGGTCTGATCATTTTTCAAAACACACACACTCTCTCCTAGGAACTCCTGCAGCAACGAGCTGAGCCATACATCAGACGCAGTGGAAGATCACGATCATGGCTACCAACTCCTTGCTACCGAGCTATTGAATCTTCTCCTTTCCTTCTGTCCGACTCTACTTGCCTTCTCTCAACATCGTCGGCTTCCTATGTAGACAAATGCTTCTGCTCCAAAAAGAGACCGAATTTCCACAGCTCCTATCCTACTTCACTGACCTCTACACACTATCCTTTCCTAACAGTCGCTCTATTCTTCTGCAGATAGAATATCTCTTACATCAGACACCAAAAATCCTCGCCCGCCTCCGTCTTCCTAACAACGCCTCTCTTCTATTTGGTTCGATCTTCCTTCCCAATCACCTTGGCTTCCTCCTCACGTTTCGAAACCGCCATCCTTCATAAATGTAGCACGATCCTTCATCATAATTCGGAGCCGACATACAGACTCCATGCCCATTCAGTCAGCTGTCACAGATCCTCAACCAAGGTGCAACCCATGCAAATGTAATGCAAAGGCGGCCGTCACAGACACAAAACGGCTCAAAGAAACGTCAATTAGGCTCCCTGATCAGTGGGCACTCAAAAGTTAGGGTAACCCCATTTTCCATTACAGTACAACTTGTAAAAGTTTCAATTTATCAAAACATTAATAATTAACAGAATTTGGAAAAACTTTAATTTATAAAAACATTAACAAATAATGCAATTTGGAATTAGTACAATAAGAAGGCTTAAATGGCTAATGGGAACCAAGTCATCATTGTATACCAAATAAAATAAAATCATGAAAGCTTGCAAGTTAAATTACTACCACACGGCATAAGTCCATATTAATATGACATAGTCAACATAATGAAATTAAACATAAACAAATTTCAATAACAAAATATTCTTTTTTGAATTAAATAATAACCAAATTGCATTTTTAAAAAATGAATATAATTCAAAATAATAATCACACACCAATAGTCTCATTACACTAGAATTAAACCAAAATGTAACCCCTCCATTTACAACTACATGCTGCTTGTAATCATTTGCGATTAGATTTGTGAATATTTGTAATTACAAAACAAAATTTCAACTATTTTGGTCATTTTCACAACTATGACGCAACTATTGGAAAAAGATGATCCTATTGGTTGAATGGATTTCAGGTCTATTTTCATCCATTAATAGGTTGATATGTCCCATTAGTCTCAATAGTCAGCGAATTGATTGCATCCTAAAGATATTCTACAATCACATCAGGGTGTATTTTTATGTATGTTATATATATATGTGTGTGTGTACATTAAATACCCATATGTATGTATATTGTTTATATAATGACCATCAAAATTAATATTTGCATTTGAAAATTGTCATTTCAATTTTGAAAATTGCTTTGGAATTCTTTTTCAAAGTGTTGAATTTGAAAAAAAAGACCTGAATCTGAAATTTAATATTTTAAATCTAAAACAAGATACTGGAATTCTTTTTTTATTATTTGAATTCAGATAAAACTATTTAAATCTCAAAAAGGATATTTTAACTCTGAAAACTGATACTTTAATTCTATAAAAACATTATTTGAATTTGAAACTTAATATTTCAATCTGAAAATCGTTATTTCAATTGCTTAAAAAGTTATTTAAACTTGAAATTTTTATTTGAATATGAAATTTACTATTTAAGCGCAAAAAGCTTAGTTGATTTAAAATTTGATATTTGAATTCTAAATTATTATTTTCTAATCCAAAAATCAGTATTTCAATTCAGAAAATTATTAATTGAATATAAAAATGGACATTCTAATTTTGAATATTTTTAGTTGAATATGAAAATTTATATTTCAACTATGGAAAATTTTCATTTAAATTTTAAATAATCATTTGATTTGAACCTTGAAATGACAAATCTGAATTATTATTTTGGGTTCTTGAAACTTCAATTCTGAAATTCATTAATTCAGTCTAAAAATGGACATTTCAATTTAAACTATTTTTATTTGAATCTGAAAATTAACATTTCAATTAAGAAATGTTTTATTTAAATTCAAAAAATCTAAAAATTGATCTGTATTTGATCTAAAAATTGATATTTTAATTCTAAATCTAAAAAAATTCGAATATGAAAATTGGTATTTCAATTCAAAAAACTATAATTGAGCCTAAGAACGGAGATTTTGATTATAAATATTTTTATTTGAATTTGATATTTGATAATTCAATTTAATTTTTGATTTGAAAGTTTAAGTCTTTGGATTCTTGAAATTAATATTTCAATTTGGAAACTTTTTATTTAACTTTTAAACAAAAAAATCGACCTAAGCATTGAAAATTGAATTGTGAATTAATATTTCGGAGTTTTTTTTCATTAATTTTTTTATAAAAATAAAATTTAAAAAAATTATAAATTAAAATTAAAAATTTTAAACTTTAAATCCAGAAAATTATTGATTGAGTTTTAATTTTTTTTTTCTACTATTGGTATCCATAATAATGTTTTTAAAAAATAAATGTAAAAAATTATTTTTATGAATTATAATTTACACGAAGTAACTATTCTTATCACATAGATTGTGATATTATATAGTATCCTTGTAATAAAAGAATTTTATTAGTGCATTGAATGTAATTAGTTTAGTTTTTTCTTAAAAATGTGTAAACATTTACTTTTTAATAATAATTGTAGTCCAATATTTATAATGTGAAATAATTTTCAATTTTGAAATTATAGTAATTAAATTAGTATTAATTGTATTATCAATAACTCAACCAGATTCTAGAAAGTAATAAAATATTTGTAACTATTTTTTGTTATTTAATATATATGAGTTTTGTATTAACAACTTGTGAGTAACTAGATAGCTAATTCAATATCCAGAAATTAGTATTTCAATTCAGAAAATTATTAATTGAGTATAAAAATGGTCATTTTAATTTTGAATATTTGAATTTGAATATGAAAATTTATATTTCAACTCTGAAGTTTTTTTATTTAAATTTTAAATAATCATTTGATTTGAAACTTGGAATGACAATTCTGAATTATTATTTAGGGTTCTCGAAATTAGTACTTCAATTTTGAAACTCATTAATTCAGTCTGAAAATGGACAATTCAATTTAAACTATTTTTATTTGACTCTGAAAATTGACTTTGAATTCTGAAATTTGTTATTTCAGTTCAGAAAATGTATTTAATCTAGAAATTTATATTTGAATTGTAAAGCTAAAATTTTTCAAATATGAAAATAAGTATTTCAATTATTAAAACAATAATTGAGTTTAAAAATTGACATTTTTATTTTTAATATTTTTATTTGAATTTGATATTTGATAATTCAATTCTGAATTTCTAAAAATTTAAATTTGAAGAAATTATTTGACATGAGAGTTTAAGTCTGAATTCCAAATTATGATTTTGGATTCTTGAAATTAATATTTTAATTCAGAATTTTTTAAATTGAGTCTTAAATTGGACATTGCAATTTTGAGTATTGTTATTTGAATTTGAAAATTGACCTCTCAATTCTGAAATTTTTTATTTAACTTTTTAAAAATACATTGATCTAAAAATTGTAATTTGAATTCTGAATTACTATTTTGTAATCTAATTATTATTTTTTAATTTAGAAAATTATTGATTGAGTTTTTATTTTTATTTTTTACTAATGTTATCTGTAATAAATTATTTTTATAACTAATTATAAATCAGTTTTTAATGTATTATAAGGTACATTAGGTAATTATTGTTATAACATAATTTTTATATTATATAATATCCTTACGAGAAAAGAAATTTATTAGTTGAATTAATTTAAATAGTTTTTTTTAAAAATTTGTGTAAGAATTTACCTTCTTATAGCAATTTATAATCCAATATTTATAATTGACAATAAATTTTAAAATTCTAAATTATAGTAATTAAATTAATTTTACATTAATGATATTATCTATAATTCAACGAGATTCTAAATAATAAAAAAAAATTTGTAAATATGTTAGTTATTTAATTATCTATGAGTTTTATATTAACAACTTGTGAGTAACTAGATAGCTAGTTTGTTAGATATTAACAAGTTATAATTTATTTAAGTAATTGATAATGAATAGTTGATAGTTGTAGTGTATAATTTATAGTTTAAATATATGTAAATTTAGTCATTATCAATTAAATGATTATCTAATTATCTACTGAACGATGTATTTAAATTGTTTAGAAATCTAAAAACAAAAAAAGGAGGTTCAAAGTTCTTTATGGAGTTTTAACTTGATTTATGAGGAAATTGCAACTTCAAAATTTATCCCACATTGTTTGTTCTCCATCCTTATTTTGAACACTATATAAACAAGGGGTGTGCTCATCCAATTTCACATTAAGAGATTTGTGCACATGGGATGAATCAATCAAAAGGTTTAATTGAAAAAATAAAGAAAATATGCATAATTTTAAATATTTCCTTTTGCAACCTACTTATCTACCTAGCTAGGTAGGTACCTAATTTGACTTACCCACCTAGTGTGACCTATGTACGTACCTAGTTAAGTACTTACCTATATGAATAGGTATTTTGCTTAAGAAAGTAAAACATGTTTACATAAGTAGGTAGGTAGGTAGGTAGGTAGGTAGGTAGGTAGGTATGTAGCCTAGATTTGTAGGCATTTATTTATGTACCTACCAACCTAATATTAATATTTTGTATTAAATTCATTTTAAATGCCACCTAACATATTTACATTGGGCCACGTGTCACAATATAAAATCATCCAAGCATTTGAATTGAACATCTTAAATTATTTTTAAATAATTATTACTATTATATTTTAAATATTCAAATATTGGGACATGTGGCAACACATCATTTACCCTCAAGTGTGACCAAAATAATTGCATCTTCATCGCATGTGACAATATGTATACAATGGAATGAAAATATGAATTTGTATTCATTGACTTTTTCTTTCATCCAATACCCTTTGTCATATGCGACTAATTTATCGCATGTAACTTATCATAGGTGACTAAAGAGATTATAGTTGCAAATGTCACTTGCAACTAAAATTTAGTCACAAAGTTAATCGAAAACATATATATTTTTAATCAAGGTTTTGTTTGTCCTTGGTTCACTATGAAAAGTCTTGCCACTGGAACCATACTACCTTGTAATCAAAGCTCCAAAATAATTAATATACAACTACATTATAACTAGAACATGGAAATATGGGTGATTAATAAATAAATCCCACATCAAAAAATCACAAAGTTGTAATGCAATTGCAACTTAATTGCAAATGGGACATTTATATGGTGTAATGTATGCATTGTACATATTAATGTAATCAATCATGTTTGACTTTTTAGCAAGTTGCACTTTAGTTGCATGTGACAACCATATTATAACTAGTGCAAATGTAAGGTGGTTAAGGGTTTTATTAATAATGAAATTATTTTTCAATAAATGATTAATTATCTAAGTCCAAATATTTAGTTATTTGATAACAAGTTATCTAAAACCAAATACTTATATGCTAATTATATGTTACATTTGAATTAGAATAATTAATTCAAATTATTATTTTAGATAACTAATTCACATATATAATTATCATGTAATTACCTATTGAATTCTACATTTTACAAAATAAAAAATGAACAAAAAAATTATTTAAAAAAATTGTAGCCCAATTTGCAACTAATGTGCAATTAAAAGATTTAACCAATATGTTTTATCCTTGAATTTCATCTCATAAAATATATAAAAAAAGGTGCTCACTTTCACATACACATGTCTCAATTTGGGATGAATTTAAAAAATATCCTAAAAAAACTGTAAAATAAAAATATTTACATGGGTGCAAATTAACTTACCTACCAATCTACATTCCTACCTACTTATTTCTTTAGGCAAGAAAGTAGCTATGTAGTGTAGGTAGGTATGTAACCTAAATATGTAGGTATGTCCTACCTACTTAGTTTTGCCTACCTACCTACTTTAATATATTTTATTTTATTTTATTTTTATATGATGTGGTAATTTTTTATTATGTCACATGTCACAATCTAAAGCCATATTAAATGAACAATCATAATGGATGGTGAAGATCAATATTCCAAAAATAAAAATTTCACCCAAATATCGCCATAGTTCCACGTGTCAAATTTTGATGGATCAATGGAAAAAAATGTCAACATGATGTTACCTTTGTAGTTATAAACTAGTTGCATTAGAGTTGTACAATAGTTGTTCTTATGTAGTGATAATTGAATTGCATGAGTTACATATGTATACATTTTCACATATGGCGAATTACATCCATTGCAATTCATGCAACTTGCAAGATAACATTCATGCTTGTAGAACATTGATTGTTGCAAATGGTCTTTCCAACTCCAAAACCTCATTGTAAGGCTAATTACAAATCACCCTTATTTTTCATAATGATTGAATTATTAACATTAATCGTTACAATGGGCGAAAGCACCATCAAGTATACACTTCGTGATCCTTGTCAAAAAAATGTAAAATAGCCATAAATCAAACCTTAACATATTAAATTTAAAAATATTCAAATTTAATTTAATGATCAAGATGAATTGATTCTTTGAATACATGTCAATGATATTGAAAATTCACATGTTTAAATTAGATTTAATTAGATTTAAAAAAAATGCAAATAGCATGTTTTTATTTTCCAAGTTGTCTAAAGAAACAAAATAGGGGCCTTAGTCACAGTCAAGGTACCCCATTAGGAACCAGGATATATAAGAGTTGAAAAAAAAGGTTTGTGGTCCCTTGATTCTTAAACTTGACATTTAAACAAAATCTATTGGTTTATTTTTGGCAAACATTAGTTTGTGCCCAAATATGTCGTCACTAAGAAAAAAATGCGTGTTCAAACAACTTAAAAGGTGTTCAAATCTTGCCAAAAAAACTTGATTTTTCATTCTATTTTCATTTTCTCCAAATCAAAAATTCTTGTGCAAAAAGACATCACTATTACAAAATGTGGGTGGAGTTCATTAGTCCCCGCTCACTAGACCAATGAATTCACTACTTCTTCATTGGTCCCCGTTCATTGCAACTAGTGAATTCACTCAAAATCCAGTGAAATCACTTGGCATACAAGGACACCTTTTGTTGTAATGCATGTTTGTTTATTTTAATTCCATGGTGAAACATACTTCTGTTGAACGTTTGTGGTAAACGTTACATTGGTAAATGTTTTGTCATGTTAGGAGCTATATGAGAGCTCCAACATTAGGTTTTTTTATAATTGCAACATGGAACTTTATGATGAAGCTTGGTTTATGACCCATTGGGGACGTTCAAATGTGGGTGTTGAGGTTGAAAACTTCAACAATGGTGATGTTTCTGTAGAAGAGATGAACTTTTAGTTTGGACCTTGACAGGGAATAATGGCTGGAAATACAATGAACGACCACCTTTTGAAGAACAAGATTGAATTTCATTGTTGTACAAGCAACTTACCAAAAAGCCCCAAGGTTTGCAGCAACTAATTGAATTTGGGTTTTGCATGTGCAATTGTTCCCGAAAGCAAAGGATTAAAAGTTAACTAGGCTTCATACAACACATATTACTACAACTATTGTTGTGAATTAAAAGTTGTGAAGGAGGAAAGAGCACATAAGAAGGCAACCCAACTTGTTTTTGGTACCTTATCGCCAATAGTCTTGCCATTATTTCAACCACTAATACCATCATCGATTCCGACTAATGTTGAGGATGGTTATGTTACACAACCTTCATCCTTGTCATGTATTGGTTTGTTGGATGACACACATTTGACCTTTCCAATAATGGCCAATGAATGTTTATCTTCTGTCACAACTACTTTATAGGCCATGCCAAAAATAATGTTTCAATTTTTAAAAGTTATAGCACTCCCCATGTGGTCACAAACAAAGTTTGATAATATCAAAAATCTCATGCAGTCTTGTAAAAACTTTTGTTTGTAGCTTGAAGGGAAAGCTTGCAACATTAGATGCAAAAAAATAATTTGTGGTAGGTGAATGCAAAAGGTTTAATTTTGTGGCTCTTCAAAAAAACGATTATAATTCCACAATGGCAAAACCTTTGAAATGTTGTTAAAAACTTCAATCTACTAAAACCTTGATGAAAAAAATCATGAAATTTAGATGAGTTGAATATTCAAATCACTAGTAAATTTTTAAAAATATGTGATTGAGTTTATATCTAGTAATCCAATCATAAAGGACAAAAATAACTACCTTATGGAAAAAAAAAAAAAGTGTTTTGCAATTGGCCTTATAATTCAATTTTTAAGTTGGAAAAGGACATTTGCAACTCACTATATTTATATGTTGTGAATGTTAACAAACAAGTTGCATGAATTGCAAAATTGCAATTCAATATATATATGGTGCAATTCATTGTAACTCAATTGTAACTTTTTCAATAACAACTCGTTTTCAACTATTATGCAACTTCATTATAACTACACACATGATGTCATGATAACGTTGTTGATTGTCATCCATTTATTAAAATTTGACACATGGCATTTTGAGGATTTTTGGACATAATTTTTTAAAAATATTGATTTCCATTGTCCATTATGATTGTTAATGATAATTTGAGATTGTGGCACGTGGCACACAAAAAATTGCCATATGGCATATTGATTATATTTTGGAAAAATAGAAAATAAAAATATTTATTTTAGTAACTAAGTAGGTTGGTAGGTCTTAAAACTTACATACCTACATATTTCACCTAGGACCTACCTACCTACGTAGGTAATAAAAAAGTAGGAAAGCACAAAACTAAGTGCATTAAAGAATAGCCATGAAATTTTATTTTTTATTTTATGTTTTGTTTCTAGGTTAAACTTTTTTAAACTCATCCCAAAATGGCACATGTATTTTAATGTGCGAACATAAAAGAACAAGCCTTATTTATATAGTTTGTAACATGGGATTCAAAAACATAATATAAGGCTTAAATGTTTTAATTGTTCATTAATTGCAAATTGAATTACAACTATAACACTTCAATGCTCAAAGCAGGTTAAATTTAAAGGGATGATTCCATTATTTTTTATTTCTAAACAAGATTTGAACCCCCTCCCATTAGCACATCTAATGCACTAAAAAAACATAAAAAATAAAATAGAATTGACAAAGGTATGGCCCCTGAAACTAAACAAGGTTCAAGAACTCAAAAAAAACAAACCATCAAATGCTACAAAAACTAGTCCAAAACACCAACAAAATTCCTTGTATGTTATTATGTTACCATTTGAGTTCATACATAATTTGTAAAACTTTAGGTGGCACTCCTATAGCACTTACATCGCTTAAAATGAATAAAAAATTAAAAAGTTATGAAGTTTGGAAGTAGCACTCCCACAACATTATAAATCAATCAAAATGAAACACATATGATGAAAATATAAATAATTAATGAATAATGTATCCTTATTAAATTAAAAGTAGTTATATTATGATGAGGTAGAATCAATACATTACTCCCACTAATTAGTTTTTCCCAATTCAGCCAACCACCAATTTCGCCATGACCTACAACATTGTTTGCCATTAAAGTTCATTTGCCACAGTCCATCAAGATGCAAACTCAACGGAATGATCAAGCACATTGGGTTCTTGAGTGAATTAAGCCATGTAATGATCCCTAAAATGGATCAAAACTGGTGAATTAAGGTTGGCCAAAGGATGAAAGGCACACACACCTCAGTTGCATTAGTCTTACAAAACATGACTAATCGTCCTTCACATCAGATACTCCCTCCAGAGAATTCTGGAAACGAGCTTCCTGCTTTGCAAGGCACGGGGACGCTACCACCTTGCACACCCGTTCTTCACCTCGTCCCTTCCGCAACGACAGTCTTGTTGTGGAAGCACGAGCCATGATATTCCCCCTGATAGGCTTGAGTTGTGGAGCTGAGAACGTGGATGACCCGGAATCCACTTCTGCGACTACCTGATTCGTCGCCACTACCGCCACCCCAAACTCGTCTGCAATCTTTTGCAATTCTCTTAGGAACCTACGGAGATGCATCTGCCGGGCAGCAAGCTCAGCACGGCCAATGTAATCTGATCTGTACAAAGTTGCGGCGGTGTCTACTACTACCAATACAAACCTAGTGTCGGCCATCATTGACGCGGCCTCCAGAAGCTATCTCATTTGA
>Ga0116229_10004013_pt1 | contig 24191 bp, 21 predicted proteins | sample S1TSphgellanicum_3_FD_87313 | JGI IMG/M metagenome (GOLD analysis project Ga0116229, IMG submission 87313) | Host-associated microbial communities from peat moss isolated from Minnesota, USA - S1T2_Fc - Sphagnum magellanicum MG | ecosystem: Host-associated > Plants > Peat moss > Unclassified...
ACGGTCCCTGCGTGCGGAGCGCGCATACGCACGACTGCGTGCGGAGCGCGCATACGCACGACTGCGTGCGGAGCGCGCATACGCACGACTGACCGCCAGGGCGCGTTTTTAGGCGGCTTCTTCGGTTTCTGGGGCGGGGGGGGGCGGCACGGCGCGGCCTTCGCGGGACAGGCGCTCGTTTGCGGCCTGGACCATGGCGTTGAGGTCGGTCTGGCTGCACAGGCCCAGAATGACGGGATCGCGCGGCTTGATATTGGCACTGTTCCAGTGGTGGCGCTCACGCACCTTCTGGATGGTGTCCTTGGTGGTGCCAATGAGCTTGACCACCTGGGCTTCCGACAAATGGGGGTAGTTGCGCAACAGGAAGGCAATGCCGTCCGGCCGGTCGTTGCGCTTGGCGACCGGCGTGTAGCGGGCGCCCTTGTGCTTTTTGGGCACATGGATGGTGGTGGGCAGCAGGCGCAGACGGGCCTCGGGGTTGGCCTCGCAGCGGGTGATTTCCTGCTGGCTGATCTGGCCGTTGGCGACCGGATCGTAGCCGACAATGCCTTGCGCCACTTCGCCGTCGGCAATGGCCTGGACCTCGAGCGGGTGCATGCCGCAGAAATCGGCAATCTGGGTGAAGGTGAGCGCGGTTTTATCGATCAGCCACACCGCGGTGGCCTTCGGCATCAACGGGAGAGTCATCAAACGGCATTCCTTTGGCGCGTGCCCCTCCGCCCCGGGGAGTTTCCCAGTCCGGTTTCCTAGTCCGCCGGCCCGTGTTGTCTGGTAGCATGGGCGACGGACGGGCCCTTGCGAGGGCACGCAAACATTTCGAGAGTGAACACGGGATATGGGCCCCCGGTTGGGGGTGGGTCAAGGGTGGGAGCCATGCTGGAAGACGAGGACAGGCCTAAAAAGCCGAGCAGGCTGGAGAAGTTGATGCTGGATCCGATGAGCGTGTCGGACCTGCGCGCCTACATCGATGAGCTGGGGGCGGAGATCGCGCGGGCCGAGGCGGAGGTCGTGAAAAGGCAGGGTGCAAGGGGCCACGCAGAGGGACGGCTCAAATCAAGAAGAAGAGTCGAATGTTCATTCTCCGTTGGCCCTGCTCCAGGATGGATTGGCAGATAATGCGCCTGGGCATGTGGGCCCGGAGGTTCAATGGAGGTTCATAAATCATCATTGTTGGCCGTTTTCGATGCAGCCGTTTCGACGAGAACGTCAATGATATCAATGATCCCAGCGCCATCTGCATGTTTTTGGGGGAAGAAAGGGTCGGAAAGAGGAGAAGGGCTTCCCTGCAGCGAACAGCTCTAAACGACTGGCGGAACTTGGCGGCCCATGATAGGTTACATGTAACTTTGAAGGAGACATTTCATGCCCTCGGCATCAAGCGCCAAGCCGTCGCGCATCAAGGTGGGCGAACATCGTGAGCGCCTGCGGGAGCAGGGTCTTCGCCCGATCCAGATTTGGGTGCCGGATGTGCGGTCCCCCGCTTTCCGGTCCGAAGCGCATCGCCAGTCAGCGGCCATCGCCGCCAGCGCTCACGCGCAGGAGGATCAGGCGTTCATCGACGCTGTGGCGGACTGGGGCGATGCGTGAGGCCCAACGTTTTAAGGAGGGGCGAAATCTGGACTGTCGCCGGTGGCAAGGATTACGCCGGCAAGCCGCGCCCGGCCGTCATCGTTCAGGACGATAGTTTTGACGCAACTGAATCCATCACCATCTGCGCGTTCACCACGGATGAGACGGACGCGCCGCTGTTCCGCCTGCCCGTGCAGCCGAACGAGCGCAACGGCTTGCGGGCGGCATGCCGTTTGATGGTGGACAAGATCACAACCGTGCAAAAGGCGAAGGTTGGCGCGCGCGTCGGCCGGCTGGACGACGAGGATATTCTACGGCTCAACCAGGCCGTTCTCGTGTTTCTGGGGCTAGCTGTTTCGCCAAGAACCAAACGGCCGGCGTAACGACGCCGCGTGCCCAGCTTTGTCCCGAATTGGCGGGCCACGCTCGATGAAGATGAGCACTTTGTCCACGCTGTCGCCCTATGATGATGTGCCGGCATTCGAGGGGCCTGCCCATCACGAACCCAGCTTGCCCTGCCCTCCGAATGTGTATATGTAGGATGATTTATACACATCTGCGGAGTGCCGCGATGCGGACCAACATCGAAATAGACGACGCATTGCTGTCCCAAGCCATGAGTGCGGCCGGCTTATCAACCAAGCGTGCGACGGTGGAGGAAAGCTTGCGGCTTCTGGTTCGGGTCCACGAGCAGGCCCGCGCGCTGGCGGACATCAGCGGACTGGGATGGGAAGGCGATCTGGACGAAATGCGCCAAGGCCGGCCACGGCGCCGGTCGTGATCCTCGTCGACAGCTCGGTGTGGATCGCGCATCTGCGCGGCCATCGAACAGCGGCGACCGACAAATTGGAGGCCGAAGCCCGCCGCCAACCTCTGCTCATTGGCGACCTCATTTTGCTCGAGGTCCTTCAAGGCGCCCGGAATGAGGAACATGCTGCGCGTATTGTGCGCGCATTGCGCCGGTATTCTATTGTGCAGCTCCTGGGCGCGGAGCTCGCCATCCGCGCCGCCCGTAATTATCGCGCTCTGCGAGGACTAGGCATCACGATCCGCAAAACGGCCGACCTTATCATCGGCACTTTCTGCATCGAGAATAACCACGCGCTGCTCCACGATGACCGTGATTTTGCGCCCATGGAGCAACATCTCGGTCTCATGGTAGCATAGACGACCCTGCGCGCGAAGGCTGCCACCGGATAGCACGTCGCATTGCGGCGCAGGCCGGCGGGCCAAGATCAGGCCGCGTGCCCAGCTTTGTCCCGAATTGGCGGATGGGGTGAGATTCGAACTCACGGTGGGCTTGCACCCACGGCGGTTTTCAAGACCGCTGCCTTAAACCACTCGGCCACCCATCCGGACATGTTTTCGGCGCAGGGCCTGTTCAACCATTATCGCCACGAACGCACAGCTTCCCATGCCGCCTGGCGCCCTATCCTGGCGTCTCCGTTTCGGTCTAGCGCGGCCACCAACACGCGGCAAACGTCTTGGCCCGCCGCCGACCGAGCGCGCGCCGCGCCGGGGGGTTACACACCCCGTCAGGTCTGTTTACAACACCAACTCTCTTGTTCGGAATAGCCATGCGACGCATCGCCGCCTCCGCTTGCGTTCTCCCTCTGTGCCTGGCCGCCGCCACCGGCGCCTACGCGCAAAGCGCCGCTCCGCCGCCGGACCTGGACAGCATCTGGACCATCCAGGCGGAAAACGATGCCGTCTCCACGCTCAAAGGCACCTCCGACCAATACTATACCAGTGGCCTGCGTATCGGCTGGACGTCCGGGGCTGACGCGGTGGATGCCGTGGCAGCTTTGGGGCACAATGTGTGGGGCGACGGCACCACACGCGTCTCCATCGACATCACGCAAAGCCTGTTCACCCCACACGACACCCAGCTCGATCCCCCCAATCCGCTCGACCGCCCCTATGCCGGCGTGCTGCTGGCCAATTTCGGCCTGATCCACGACACCACCTGGACCCGCGACCTGGTCTCGGTCAGCCTCGGCATCGTGGGCCCCGGCGCTTTGGGCGAGGAAGTGCAAAACGGCTTCCACAACATCATCGGCGACACCCCAAATCGCGGCTGGCATTACCAGCTGCAGGACCAGCCCGCGGTGAACCTGCTGCTGCAGCGCACCTGGCGCCTGCCGATCGCCGATCTGAGCGGCATCGGGATCGACGCGCTGCCATCCGCCACCGGCGCCGTCGGCGACGTGCGGGACTACCTCCAGGCCGGCGGCGTCCTGCGCATCGGCCAAGGGCTCGACAGCGATTTCGGCACCGCCCGCATCGAACCCGGCCTCAACGGTGCCGACGCGTTCACCCAAACCGCCCCGCTCGTCTGGTATGCGTTCGCCGGCGCCGACGGCCAGGCCGTCGGCTACGATGTCACGCTGGACGGCAGCACATTTCGCAGCAACACCCCCAGCGTGCACCGCATCTGGGACGTCGGCGAGGTCGAAGGCGGCCTCGCCGTGATCTGGCACGGCGTGCGCATAACCTATACCCAAACCTGGCAAACCCAGGAATTCCGCAACGCCCGCAGCGGCTTGTTCAATTTCGGCAGCCTGGCGGCCAGCGTGAAGTTCTGACGCGGAAGCAAGCAGTTCTTTTCTGAAGAAAAGCGCCAAGAGACTTTCGCTTTTGATGCGGTGCTCGAATTTTCGGCCAACCGCCACATTATTCTGCGGCGAACGCGCAATGGATACGCGCTATTGCGTGCAAACCTGAACCATGGCGACCATACAAGCGGCCTTTGCACCCAAACTTGGGAGATCACGCTTGCTCGCAGCACTGGCCGCTCGCTTGCTCAGTCCGTCAGGCCTTACGCCGCACGGGTTCTGCCTGCTTTGGAACCCCTGGCTGATCTGGACCGACGTCATCGCGAACGCGGTCATCGGCGTGAGCTACTTCTCCATTCCGCTCGTGCTCGCCGTGTTCGTCCGCGGGCGGCCCGATCTCGTGTTCCGGCCGATCGTCTGGCTGTTCGCCGCCTTCATCCTGCTCTGCGGCATGACGCACTGGTTCGATGTGCTGACCCTGTGGGTGCCCGCCTACGACCTTCAGGCGGCGTTCATCGCGGCGACAGCGATGGTATCGCTGAGCACCGCGCTGGCAAGCGGAATTCTGCTGCCGAGGGCGCTCAGGCTGCCGTCGAACCAGCAGTTGCACGAGGCCAAGGTCGCACTGGTCGCGTCGGCACGGCTTTCGGCGCTTGGCGAAATGGCAGGCGGCATCGCGCACGAAATCAACAACCCGCTGGCGGTCATTCACGCCCTTGCCAGCGACCTGGTCGAACAGGGCGACGCGACGCCGGCGGAAGTCGCCGAGTGCTGCCATCACATCGTTGCATATGCCGATCGGATCACCAAAATCGTGACAAGCCTGCGTCATATCGCGCGCGACGGCGAGCGCGACCCTTTCGACGACACATCGGTCAGCAAAATCGTCGGCCAGACACTGGACCTGTGCCGCGAACGTTTCCGCCAGAATTCGGTCGAACTCCTCACCTCGCCCATCGATCCGGCGATACGCATTCTGTGCCGGGAAGTGCAAGTCTCGCAATTGCTCGTCAACCTGCTGCAAAACGCCTTCGATGCCGTGCAGGAACAGGACGCGGAAAAATGGGTTCGGCTGGAGGTGGTGGCGCAGGACGACCGGGTGATCCTTTCGGTCATCGATAGTGGAAAGGGCGTGCCGCCGGCGCTGAAGGAACGCATTATGGAGCCGTTTTTCACCACCAAGCCGGTCGGCAAGGGCACCGGCCTCGGCCTCAGCCTGTCGCGGCAGATCGCCGAGGAACATGGCGGAACCCTGGAACTGAACGAATGGGACGGCCATACCTGCTTTTCCCTGGGGCTGCCGGTTTTCCATCACGCGAGGCCGGCATGAACTTGAAAGACGCGACTGTCCTGATTGTCGATGACGAAGTCGGCCTTCTGCGTATTTTCAAGAAATGGTTTGAGCGCGAAGGCTGCCATGTTCTCACCACCGAGAACGGCTACGATGCGCTCGAAAATCTAAAGAGATCGCCAATCGACGTGATCATATCGGATGTTCGCATGCCGAAGATGGACGGCATCGAGCTGGCGGGGCGGGTAAAACAAATGCGCAGGTGTTTTCCCAGGATCATCTTCCTCAGCGGCTTTGCCGGCATCGACGAACGCGAATGCTGCGATCTCGGTATCGAATTCAAGCTGGAGAAGCCAATCCGGCACCAGAACCTTGTCTCGACCGCGCGAACCTGCCTGACCGGCCGCGACGAGCTGTGGCGCGAGCCCTCGGGCGCCGCTGCCGATACAATTTTCGACCGGGTTTTCGAAAACCTGCGCGGCGCACAGGCCCAAGGCCTGATCGCCTTCGGCTATGGCGGAATTTGCGTGCACTCCGGGCTTGCGGTGCACGCGGGGGACAGGATCGCGCTAAATCTCCAATTCACCGCGGACCGCCACGCCATCGCGGGGGAAGGCGTGGTTCGCTGGACAGCGCGTGACGAACAACAAATCGGCATCAAGATAACCTATATTGACGAACCAAATCGTGCCTGGCTTGTTGATTTAGCGGAAAGAAATGAGACTGTTTCATTCATTCCGCGACGCAGCGATTTGACGGCTTCCGCAGTTTTCGGGTAAAGGTTTGCAGGGCAGCAATGAAGCGGTTCTTTTTGAAAAAAAGAACCAAAAAACTTTTGTTTTTAGAGCGTGATCGCTTGAAGTCGAATAACCGGCGGCATTCATCACGCTCTCCAACAACGCGCTGGGGCGCAATCGGACTGTTAAACCAAGGTCAACTTGAACCGATCGCGCTCTAGAGCATTTTCAGCCTGACTGGAATCGCCCAATTGAGTAGGGCGGCTTGAGGCTGATACAAATGCTCGGCAAGAACAAGCTAGAGCGGCCAAATGGACGCCGACGATTTTCCAGTCATGTTGAAGTCGCTCTAGCGCTGCGATCGGTGACCTCGGTAGATGCGCACCTGGTCGATAACTGCCCTTATGCCGGAATAGCCCCATTGGAGGGTGGGTTCGGCGTCGTCGTTGGTATTGGCGTTCCAGCCTTCGTCGCCGTACGAAAACTCGTTGAATTGGTTTACGATCAGGAAAATGGGTCGCAGCAACGTCGCATACAACATGAATTCGCGAAGCGAGTCGTAACGGCCGTTGCACCCGTTGTGGTCGCCGGCGCGGCAAAAACGCAGGGCCGCATCGGGGCAGTCATGATATGCGTCGCGCGTGGTCGGGCAATTCCACCCGTTCTGCCCAGGTGTCGCCAGCGACGCCGTCATGTCCTCCGGCCGCGCGCCAACCACGCTATAGGTGGGATAATACGGCGCCGGCGGGGCACCCCAAAAATTCAGCCGGTCCACAACGCTCCAGAATCCATAGTGCGGGGCAATCTGGATCGGGCCCGTCGGCGTGATGTTGGGATGCTCCCAAAACGACGGCTGACTATCCAGAAAGCCGCCCACCAGCCTGAATGTGTAACGTTCGTTCAGATGTGTCACCCCCAGCAGGCGCACAATGCGCGCTTCCCGCTCCGGGTCCACCGGCGTGCCAAGATAAATCAGCATCAGCGGCCGCCCCTGGTAAATTACGTTTAAATTGGGATGATTGCGCATCAGATTACCGAAATAATCCGCCTCCTTTTCCAGCGAAGGCTTGCCGCAAGCGGGCTCCGGCGTCAGCGCGTAACGATCGAACCCGCCAAGCAACGGTATCAGCTTGAGACGCGTCGCCAGCGCCGTCCACGCCGGATACAGATTCGCATCGTTATCCCGGATGCCGAGTTGCGACGCGCGGAACGCCTTCGTCTGCGCCCAATTTGGTTGCTGGCAGGCGTTTTCCAGGAACGCCCTGCCCGCATCGCCATCGAAGATGCAACTGACGTTGTTGGTGAGGTCGATCGTCACCGCGTCCACGCCCATCTGCGCCAGCCACGCCGCGTGCTGACTGATGATCGCCGGGTCGGCGCTGTCGTAGCCGCCCAGGATGTTACCGGTCTGCATATCCCGGCTTTGCAGGCACGTGGTCACCTGCGGCTGAAACCGTTCCGCCTTGGGTCCAAACCATGCCTCGTATTCCATCACCACGACGTTGCTGCTGTCATCAACGATCAATGGCGCGGTAGGGACGCCACCGGCGGAGGGTGCCGACCCCTGCGGCGGCGCCCCCTGGCAAATGTTGCTGGCGCGCGCCGGCGACGCAAGCACGCACAAACAGAGCAGAAGTTTTTTGGTTCTTTCTTTCAAAAAAGAACGACTTCCTTCCTCTGTGCGGCGCACGGCCCGTCTTCCCTGGCTTTTTCTTAATGCGTCCGACCTCGCACCCTATCGCCGGGCTGTGGCACAATGAAACCATGTTAACGCGCCGACTCGCAATTGCCGCACCGCTTGCCGTGTTGTCCACGCCCGCCTGGGCGGCCGGCTTCCCGTCATTCCTTGCCGGCGTGCGCGGCGAGGCGGTGCGGGCCGGCATTCGGCCGGATGTCGTCGAGGCCGCGCTCGCCGGGTTGCAGCCCAATGACGACGTGTTGCGGCTGGACCGCCATCAGCCGGAATTTACGCTCACATGGGTGCAATACCGTGCGCGTGTGCTGCCGGCGACGCGGCTGCAGGCGGCGCGCGACCATTATGGCCGCGAGGGCACGTTGCTGGTGGAGGTCGGCCAGCATTTCGGTGTCGATCCGCGCATCGTGGTGGGAATCTGGGGCCTGGAATCAGGCTTTGGCGCCAGAACGGGCGGTTTCTCGGTGGTGCAGGCGCTGGCGACATTGGCCTATGACGGGCGCCGCGCCGCGTTCTTTCGCGCCGAATTGCTCAACGCGCTGCGCATCCTGAACGCCGGCGACATCGGCCCGCGCGCCATGACCGGCAGTTACGCCGGCGCCATGGGCCAGCCCCAATTCATGCCGAGCTCGTTCCTGCGTTACGCCGTCGATTACGACGGCGACGGCAAGCGCGACATCTGGGCCAGCCAGCCCGACATTTTTGGGAGTGTGGCAAACTACCTTTCCCGATGCGGCTGGCGACCCGGCGAGCCATGGGGTCAGCAGGTCAGGCTGCCGGCCGGGTATGACGGACCTTCCGGACGCGAAGAGATGCGGCCGCTGGCAAAATGGCAGGCGGACGGCGTGCGGCGCGTGGACGGCACCACTTTCTCGCGCGGCGATGTGCGCGGCGCGCTGGTGCTGCCGGATGGGCCAGGCGGCGAAGCCTTCATGGTGTACCAGAATTTCCATGTGATCCGGCGCTACAACCCATCGGATTACTATGCGCTGGCGGTCGGGCTGCTGGGATACGCCGCCGCGTGAGATTTTCCGCGGCGTCGTTTCTGGCCGGCATCCTGGCATTCGCCGGATGCGTCCCGGCGCGCAAGCCGCCACCGCCGCCGCTGGTGGCGCATCCGCATTACGAGCTGGGAAATCCTTACGAAGCCGGCGGCCATTGGTATTATCCGGCGGAAAACTATCAGCTCGACGACACCGGCCTCGCCAGCGTGCTCCCGGCCGGCCTCGGGTTGACGGCCGACGGCGAATTGATCGATCCCGGCGCAATGGCGGGCGCGATGCAGACCATCCAATTGCCTGCTGTCGCCACCGTGACGAATTTGGAAAACGGCCGGCAGATCGAAATCCGGGTGAATGACCGCGGGCCCGCCGATCCAGGCCGTCTGATCGCGGTTTCGCCGCGGGTGGCTCAGGACCTGCTGTTTCCGGCCGATGGCGTGGCCAGGGTGCGGGTGCAACTCGATACGGCGCTCAGCCACCGTGTCGTCGATCAGATCGGCGGCCCGAAACTGGACATCAAGACGGCGCCGACAACCTTGGTCCGCGCGGAGTCGCTGCCGCCGCCGGGATCGGCGGCCAAACCCGGCGCGGCAACGGTGATCGGCGCGGCGGCGCCCGAAATCACCGGGCCCCTGGTGCCCGAGCGGATGCCCGAGGTGCTGCATGCCGTGGCGCCCGAGCCGGGACAGCTTTGGCTGCGCGCCGGCAGCTTCGCACGCTTCCAATATGCCAATATCCTGGCTGCCAAGCTGGCGGGACTCGGCGGCGATGTGCTGCGGTCACGCGAAGGTCGGCAACAGGTATTCGCGGTGCGCGCCGGCCCGTTCGCGACCGTTGCGGAAGCTGATGCAGCGTTGCGTCGGGCGCTGGGGGCGGGTGTTGTGGATGCCAGGATTACGGTAGAGTAGGAAGGACGTATTTCTTTCTTGAAAAAAAGAAAATTATGTTGAGCCTGGCGGCGCTTAAGAAGGAAGCAGAGTTTGGCGCATCGGGACACCACTCTTTGCTTCTTAAGTGCCGCTGGGCTCGACATGGTTAAGAGTTGTCTGGTTCTTTTTTTCAAGCAAGAACCACGTCTTCTTTGATTGGAGAGCGCAATGAACCGTCGTGACCTGCTTCTGATGTCCGCTGCCGTGCTATTGGCCCCGGCGGCTCTGGCAAAGCCACGCAAGGCAGTTTACGCCGCGCCTCACCCCGTGGCCACCAAAAAGCCCGCGGGCGCGGCCGAGGATGAGGAAGGCGGGCAGGATTTCGCCGCGGCGTCGGGGCCGCCGGCGGATACGCCGCTGGGCCCGATGGCAACGGTTGCGCAATGGGCGTATATCGAGGATTTCAATACCGGCGCCACTCTGCTGAACAAGCAGGCTGACGTGGAAATGCCACCATCCTCGATGACCAAGCTGATGACGGCATATATCGTTTATTCAAAGTTGAAAAGCGGCGCGCTGCATCTCGACCAGATGCTGCCGGTGAGCGAAGCGGCCTGGCGCACCCAGGGCAGCAAGATGTTCGTCGAACTGAACGGCACGATCAAGGTCGAAGACCTGATCCGCGGCATGATCATTCAAAGCGGCAACGATGCCTGCATCGTGCTGGCCGAAGGCATCGCCGGCAGCGAAGGCCAGTTCGTCGATATCATGAACGCCGAGGCCAAACGCCTTGGGCTGACACACACCGAATTCCGCAACTGCACCGGCTGGCCCGATCCGCAACATCATATGTCGGCGCGCGATATCTGCACACTTGCCAAGGCGATAATCCGCGACTTCCCTGAATATTATCATTACGATTCAGAGAAGGAATACACCTATCACGGCATCGTGCAATACAACCGCAATCCGCTGGTGCAACGGGGCCTGGCGGATGGCCTCAAGACCGGCCACACGGACGCCGGAGGGTTCGGCCTGGTCGGCAGCGCCGAGCGCAACGGCCGCCGCGTCATCATGGTGCTGAACGGCATGCCGAGCAAATCCGCGCGGGTGGAGGAGAGCATCCGGCTGCTCAATTGGTCGTTCGCGAATTTCGAAAATGTCACGCTGTTCACGGCAAGCGATGTGATCGACAACGCCCCGGTCTATCTCGGCACGCACGGCTCCGTGCCCCTGGTCGGCGGCCGCGACTTGGTGCTGACCATGCCGCGCAGTTGGCGCTCGCACGCCCATGTCGCGGTTCAATATGATCAGCCGGTACCGGCGCCGGTGCGCACCGGCACGGTGCTGGGCAAGCTGGTGGTCTCCGGCCAGGGTGTGCCAAACACCGAGGTCCCGTTGCTGGCTGGCAACGACGTGCCGAGGCTCGGCGTCATCGGCCGTGCCGGCGCCGTACTGGCGCATTATGTAACGGGTGCGTAGAATCCGTTACGTCTTAGGGTAGGTTGCCCTTGCAACCCACCGGCTTGCCTAGGCCAAGGCGGGTGGTATGCGACGGGTAATCTGCCCGCGCCCGAGCCATAAAGGACAAACGCAGAATTTGAGATGCCGGCCCTCTACGACAGAATTGGTTGTAACGACGCGAACTTGCGCCGCCCGGATCGCCGCATCGCGTCGACCATAGATACGGCGCTGGGCGACGCCGCGATTGTACTGAATGTCGGCGCCGGTGCAGGTTCCTATGAACCAATCACCCGAACCGTCATTGCGGTCGAGCCGTCCGAGGCGATGCTACGCGATCTTGATCGTGGATGCTGGTTGTAACGCAATCATCACCTCCTCGCTCTCGACGCCCTGGACCTGGATACCGTATCGTCCGCTGCGAAATTGAACCCTAAAGTTGCAAATGTTTTATGATTCTTTTTTTCAAAGAAGCACTGCTTTGCTTCCCTCACGCTGCCAGTGACGGTGCTTCGCTCGCGGTTGCGGCGGGTGAAATTTCGGCTGCCGTGAGCAGTCCGGCGCGGCGGCACAGGGATATCAGGACCAGTGGACCCAGCAGCAGGAGCGGCGTGGCGAACAGGCTGCCTTCGGGGCCTGCGGTCCCGCCGCTGAAGCGGGGATCGCCGGCGGCGTGGGTGATGAGCAAGTGGCCACGCATCATCAGCGCGCTATCCGGCACGCCGTATAGATAGGATTGAGCCCAGTCCCACGCGGTGTGAAAGCCGATGGCCATCCAGAGCGAACCGGTGGTCCGCAACAGCAGACAGAACACGAGGCCGGCCGCCAACACCTGGGCGATGCCGATTGCGTTCTCACCCTTGTTGTGAATGTGCCCCGCTGCGAACAGCAGCGACAGCACGAGCGCCGCCGGCCAGAACCCCATGCCGCGCGCCAAGGTATATTGCACATAGCCGCGAAATATCCATTCCTCGCTCACGCCGACCAGTGTGAAGCCGAGCAGCCAGAACAGGCCGTAGCCGGCGATGGACCAGCCGTGCAGCGCCAACCCGTCGAACACCAGATTCCCGCCGGCGAGCAGCACGCAGATCAGCAACGACATGCTGGCCAGGCCGCCGGCCCATCCGATCAGGAAATTCAAGGATGGCCGCTTACCGCCCAGGCCGTAATACCAGAACCGGCGTTTTTCGATCCGCGCCATGACAGCGGTTGCCAGGAACACCATTGCCACTTGCGACGTTTCGGCCGCGAGGAAGAGGCCGGGCGGGATCTCGCCTTTCGGCATCAGGTGGTAATGAACCACCAGGAGGCGGAGCGGCACGCTCGGCACCGCCAGCACGAGGATGAACAGGCACACGGACCAGCCGGCTCGAATGCCGTTGGAGCCGACGAATATCCAGCGGATCGTTGCACGACTTGGAAGCATCATGGTGGTAACCTTTTCGCGGCGGACATAGCGGTGAACCGTCCAGTTGAAACATAGTGTCAACACGTAAGACGCAAGTGGCGTGCCAAGCCGCTGCTGCCTCGCCGGCGCCGGTTTTGCAGGGTTCGCTCCGGGCCGGGATGGCGCGATCGCTCCGGTCTGTCGCCAAAATATGGCGTACATTGCCAAGGCGTTGCCTGCATCGAGGCGCAGACCGGCACCCTCCGGCGCGAACCACGCCTATATACGAACAAACTTTCAGAGATGGTATGGAAATCCGATCGGCCACGTGTTTGACTATCCGCTCAGCCAGGACCGGTCTTGTCACGCCGGTGCCGCGGGGGCGCCGAGGGGTTTTCATGGATTTTCGATACAGCCGCATGTTGTGCGGGGTTGCCGGCTGGCTGGCGGCCGCGATCGCGGGAGCGCCCGCGTATGCGAGCGGCGTGGATGTCGTTACTTATCATAATAACACGCTGCGCACCGGTTGGAACCCGGGCGAAACCACTCTGACGGCCGCCAATGTCGGTTCCAATAATTTCGGATTGCTCGAGCAGGTGGCGCTGGACCAGCAAGTGGACGCGCAGCCATTGTTCGTCTCGGACCAGGTAATCCAGGGCGTTGGGAAACAAGATGTTGTGTATGTTGCGACGGAGAACAACAGCATCTATGCGATTGATGCCAACAGCGGCAAAATGCTGCTGTCGCATAATTTTGGCACCGCCGTACCAATTTCCGCCCTGCCCGGAGGGTGCAACAATAATTCCAACGTGGTCGGGATCAACTCCACCCCGGTGATCGATACGGCGTCCGGGCTGCTCTACGCCATCACCTATACCTACGAGAAGAATGTTCCGACGTTTCGCATTCATGCGATCAGCCTGGTGACCCTGCAAGATGCGTTACCACCTCCGAAGATCGGCGGCAAAGGGTATTTGAAGAACGGCAGGCCGTTGCCGTTTGTCAGCGCCAACAGCCGGCAACGGGCTGCGTTGCTGGAGGCCAACGGCAACATCTATGCGGGCTTCGCCAGCTGGTGCGACATCAACGCCAACGTCTCCCGTGGTTGGGTGTTGGGCTGGAACACCGGCACACTCACGCCGGTTGCCGCCAGTGAACTGGTCAACCAGCTGCGTCACACACAGGACAATTTCTTTCTGAGTTCCGTGTGGATGTCGGGTTATGGCATTGCGGCGGACGCGAACGGCAGCCTGTATTTCGCCACCGGCAATACCGACTATAATGGCAAGTCCTACAGGCCGGTGTATAACCTGGCCGAGAGCGTATTGAAACTGTCGCCCGATCTGACGACCGTGCAGAGTTTCTTCACACCGAAGGGCGTCAGTGGCTGGAGGAATCTGGACCCGGCTGACGCCGATTTTGGCGCCGGCGGCGTGCTGCTGCTGCCGGACCAGGCCGGCGCGTATCCGCATCTGGCGGTGGCGGTGGGCAAGGCCGGCCCGATGTATTTGCTGAACCGCGACAGTCTGGGCGGGCTTGCCTTTCCTCACGTAACGTTGGGCGCCTATGGCAGCTATGGTTGCTGGTGTGGCGAGTCGTATTATGTCGGCGCTGACGGCGCCGGCCGCGTGGTGGAGAGCACCGGCGGCAATCTCGACATCTGGAAAGTCGTGACGTCGCCAAAGACCAAGCTGGAGTACGATGTCGGGGCGGTGTTGACCAGCGGCCAGGATCCCGGCTTCTTCACCAGCATTTCGTCAAACGGAACGGCAGCCGGCAGCGCCGTGGTGTGGGCTGTCGCACGCCCAACCGGCGGCTATGGCGCCAATAACTGGAACGTCACACTCCATGCGTTCGATCCCGCCAGCGGCGCGGCTGTGCTCTACACGTCGCCGGGTTCGGCGGCGGGCACCTGGCCGAACGGTGTCAGCGCCAACGCCAATATCGTGCCGGTGGTGGCGAACGGCCATGTGTTCGTTGCCAGCTACGCGAACCTGTCGATTTTCGGGCTGGGCGGCCAGGGCGCCCGAAGCAAGGTGGGCGTGCAACCGCCGGCGCATGCCGTCATGCCGGTGTTCGCGGGCGCCCCGCATGAGCTATACGGCATCGTAACGGCAATCGACGGAAGCGCTATTACGCTACGACTCCGAAATGGTGTGGCCATGCGGGTGGATGTCGGCGCTGCCCGTGCCGCCGGAGACTATGCCCCCGCCGCCATTGGCCGCGCTGCACTGGTGCGCGGCGACTACGAGGCTGGCGTGTACAAGGTTGGCGTCTTTGTTGCGAAATACGTGCTGCACGCCAAGCAGCAGCCGGCACTTTGGGGGCCCGATCGGTAGACGCCAGGCGCGGGGAGGGTGTCGACGCCGGCCAACCCGGGCGCATACCAGCGGCCTTAATTGCCGCAAGGTTGAGCAGTTATGGCCGCTGGTATTACGCCGCGTCCGCCCGCTTAGGCCGGATCGGCGGCGGCAATGGGGGCGCCTCAGTCTCTCCCGGTGGCGTCAGCGCGCCGAGCAGGGCGTCGCGCAACGTTGAGAGCTTGCGGTCATTGTCCACCTTAAGCCCGAACACGTCTTTGACGTAGAACACGTCCACCGCCCGAACGCCGTAGGTTGTAACATGAGCGGAAGCAATTTGCAAGCCCTGCTCGCTGATGGCGCTCGTTACGTCGTGCAATAGGCCGGGCCTGTCGCGTCCATTCACTTCCAGAACGGTGTGCGCGTTGCTGGCGCGGTTGTCGATGACGACGCGCGGCGGCACATTGATGGCACGCATGCGGCGCCCGCTGGTGTTGGCCATTTTCGGTATCTCCTGATTGAGGCGGAGATGTCCGGAGAGGGCCTGTTCGATCAATACGTAAAGTTTGGCCAGCCGGTGGGGCTGGTCGAAGGCGCCCCCGGCGGCGTCCTGCACCCAGAATGTATCGAGCGCCATGCCGTTGGTCATGGTGTGGATGCGGGCGTCGACGATGGAGGCGCCGGCGACGGCCAGGGCGCCGGCGATGCGGCTGAACAGCCCTGCGTGGTCGGCGGCATACACCGTGACCTCGGTGACGGCGCGGGCGGGCAGGGGTTCGGTTTCAACGGTGAGCGGCGCGCGACGGGCCTCGGCGTCACGCACGATGCGGGCGTGGCGGACTTGCGTGTCGGGATCGAAACCAAGCCAGTAGCCCGGATAGCCGAGTGCCAGGAAGGTTTGCCGATCCTTGTCGGCCCAGCCTTGGGCGATGAGGATTTCGTCGACCGCGTCCTTGCTGCGCTTGACGCGAACGTCGCGCTCCGTGGTGGCCAGGCCGCCGGCAAGCACCTCGGCGACACGGGCATAGATTTCGCGCAGCAAGGTGGCCTTCCAGCCGTTCCATACGCGCGGCGACACGGCGCGCATGTCGGCCACCGTGAGCACCAGCAGAAGCTTCAGCCGTTCCGGGGATTGAACGGTTTCGGCCAGGTCCATGATGGTCTTGGCGTCATCGATGTCGCGCTTGAAGGCGGTCTGGCTGAGCAGCAGATGATGCAGGATGAGCCAGGAAACCGTTTCGGTTTCCTCGGCGGTGAGGCCGAGCTGGGGCCCGACCTGCATGGCGATTTCGGCGCCCAATATGGAATGATCGCCGCCGCGGCCCTTGGCCACGTCGTGCAGCAGCATGGCGACATAGAGGGCGCGGCGGCTTTGCAGATCCTCCACCAGGCCGGTGGCGACGGGAGCGACTTCGGAAAGTTTATTGTTCTCTAGCCGGTTCAATACGCGCACCGCCTCGATCGTATGTTCGTCCACCGTATAGATGTGGTAGGTGTCGAACTGCATCTGGCCGACGATGCGGGCCCAGTCGGGCAGCAGGCGGCCGATGATGCCGCTCTCGTTCATCACGCCGAGCCATTTGGCGCCGTCCGGCTTGCCGTCCGGGTTGCGGCCGCACAGCAGGTCGAGGAACAGCGTGCCGGCTTCCGGATTGCCGCGCAGCGAGACGGCATTGCGCTCGTGGCGGATCATGGCGCGCAGGGCCAGGGGGTGCAGCTTCACGCGGCGATCGCGCGCCAATTTCAGCATGCACAGCATCTGCAGCGGGCGTTCGGCGAAATCCTCGGCCCGCAACGGCTTGATCTGGCCGTCGGCGAGAATGAAGCCGGCGCGCAGCAAGGCCTGGTCGGGCTCGGCCGGCAGCGCCGGTTCGCCCATGGCGTGGCGGATGACCACCGGCTCGACGACGCGGCCGATGCGGGTGACGTCGCGCGCCGTCAGGAAATAGTGGCGCATGAAGCGCTCGACGCCGTCCTGCCGTCCGTGCCTTGTATAGCCCATGTGGGCGCCGACCACCGGTTGCAGGTCGAAAGTGAGGCGATCCTCGGCGCGACCGCTGACGTAATGCATGTGGAAACGCACGGTCCACAAGAAGTCCCAGCTTCGGCGGAGGCGACGGCGTTCCTGGGTGTCCAGCAGGTTTAGCTTGTCGCTATCGACCAATTCGAGCGGCGTGAGGCGGCCGTAGGCGGCGCGCACCATCCAGTAGAGGGTTTGCAGGTCGCGCTGGCCGCCGCGGCCTTCCTTGATGTTGGGTTCGACGAGGAAGGCGCTTTCGCCGAAGCGGCGGTGGCGCTCGGCGCGTTCGGCCTGCTTTCCGGCGATGAAGGCAGCGGCCCCCATCTGGTCACAGGCCGCGTCGAACCGGGTTTCGAATTCGGCAAACAGGGTTTCGTCGCCGGCCAGCAGGCGGGCGTCCATCAGGCTGGTGCGGATGGTGAGGTCGGTCTGCGCGTCGGCCAGGCAGTGGGCGATGGAGCGGGTGGCGTGGCCGACCTTCAGGCCGAGGTCCCACATGAAATACAGCATGTATTCGATGACGCGGAGCGTTTCGGGGCGCGGCTCGTCGGGGGCCAGGAAGAGAAGGTCGATGTCGCTGAAGGGCGCCAGCATCATGCGGCCGTAGCCGCCGGTGGCGGCGATGGCGACACGGTCCTGCAAAAGCTGGCCGGGCAGGTGGGCGGCGGTGGCGATTTCGGTGGCGGCGTGTTCGAACAGCAGGCGAACCACGCCATCGGTGAGGCGCGCGAGGCGGCGAGCGGCTTCGACGCCGGCCATCCGGTAGGTTTCGAAATCGTCCCGCACGGTTTCGCGGATGCGCCCGAGATGGCGGCGAAAGGCGCCGAGCACCGCGTCGCGTGACGGCCCGCCGCCGGCGCGCAGTTGGGCGAGTGCGTCGGCCAGCGAAGTGGTCGTTTGGTCCGGCGATTGGTCCGGCGATTTGGGCGGATCGGTCGTCAGCATCGGCGCGAGCGTAGCCTCCGTCCCTGTCTTGCAACACCCCGGCTTTCGCGCCGGTTATGGGGAGGTGAACGATGTGACTTAATCGCCACCGCTGGCCATCCTGACTACGCTCGGACTATCACGTTGGTTGCCGGAACGCGCGCTGCAATGCGGGTCGGCAAGGGAGGTGACATGCAGCATCTGCTGGAAGCGCTTGAAGCTGCTCTGGGTCCGGCCGGTGTGGTCACCGCACCGGGCGAGGTCGAGGAACGATCCTATTCGCCGTGGGGTCCGCTGGGCACGCCGCTGGCCATCGTGCGGCCGGCGGAGACGGCGCAGGTGGCGGCGGTGTTGCGGATTGCGGCGGCGCATGGGGTGCCGGTGAGCCCCTGGGGCGGCAAGACCGGGTTGGTGGATGGCGCCTACGCGGACGGAATTCTCGCCTTGTCGCTGGACCGGATGGCGGCGGTGGAGGCGGTGGACCGGCAGGCCTCCACCATGGTGGTGCAGGCCGGCTGCGTGTTGCAGGCGGCGTGCGAGGCGGCGGAGGCAGCGGGATTGTTTCTGCCGCTCGATCTGGGCGCGCGGGGGTCGGCGACGATCGGGGGGGTGATTTCCACCAATGCCGGGGGCAACCGGGTGCTGCGGTTCGGGATGATGCGCGACATGGTGCTGGGGCTGGAGGCGGTGCTGGCGGATGGCAGCATCATTTCGGCGATGAAGCCGCTGATGAAGAACAATACGGGATACGATCTCAAACAGATGTTCATTGGGTCGGAGGGGACGCTCGGGGTGGTGACGCGTGCGGTGCTGCGGTTGCGTCCGTTGCCGGTGAGCCAGTGCACGGCTTTGCTGGCGGTACCGGACTTTGCTGCCCTGGCGCGTTTGTTGCGGCTGGTGGAGGCGCGGCTGGCGGGGACTCTTTCCGCATTCGAAGTGATGTGGCCGGCGTTTTATGAGCTCGTGACGACACCTCCGGCGGCGGGACGGCCGATTTTACCGTATGGGCATTCGTATTACGTGATGGTGGAGGCGATGGGGTCGGACGCAGCGGAGGATGCGGATCGATTCGAGCGCGTTCTGGCGGCGGCGATGGATGAGGGGTTGGTGCAGGACGCGGTGGTGGCGAAATCGAAGGCGGAGAGTGGGCGGATTTGGGCGCTGCGTGATGATGTGGCGCAGATGATGCGGCATTTCCCGATTTTTACGTTCGATGTGAGTCTGCGGATTGCCGATATGGAGGATTATGTTGCGGAGGTGCGGGGCGGGTTGTTGGCACGGTGGCCGGCGGCGACCTTAGTGGTATTTGGCCATCTGGGCGACGGGAATTTGCATTTGGTTGCTGGGGTGGGGGATTCGTCGGCGCGGCATGAGGTTGAGGAAATTGTCTATAGCGCGTTGGGTGCGCGGAACGGCTCGATATCGGCGGAGCATGGGATCGGGCTGCAGAAGCGTTTGTACTTGAAATATTCGAGAAGCCCAGCGGAGCTGGCGATGATGCGTCTTTTGAAGGTCGCCTTAGACCCTTTGGGGATTTTGAATCGCGGCAAGGTGCTAGAGCTAAACGCGTAAAAGTTCTTTGGTTCTTTTTTCAAAATAGAACTACTTCTTCTTGGGATGGAAACATGAACGGCGCTGAATCCTTATTGAGAACATTCGTCGCCAACGGCGTGGATGCCTGTTTCGCAAACCCCGGCACCAGCGAAATGCATTTCGTCGCGGCGCTGGATCGTGTGGAGGGCATGCGGCCGGTATTATGTTTATTTGAAGGTGTGGTGACAGGCGCCGCGGACGGATATGGCCGCATGGCTGGCAAGCCGGCGTGCACATTATTGCATCTGGGGCCGGGGCTCGGCAATGGGTTTGCCAATTTGCACAATGCCAGGCGGGCGGGGGCGCCGATTGTCAATGTGGTTGGCGATCATGCGAGGTTTCATTTGCAGTATGATGCGCCGTTGACCTCCGATGTGGTGGGGCTGGCGCGGACTTGCTCGGCGTGGGTGCATGTTTGCACGAATGCGAAATCGGTTGCGGCGGACGGGGCAAGGGCTGTGCTGGCGGCGCGTGGCACGCCGGGGCAGATTGCGACGCTCGTTTTGCCGGCGGACACGGCTTGGGATGAGGCGGACGGGGCGGCGGAGGCGCTGGCGGTGCCCGGCCCGCCGGCGGTTGCAGGTGCAACGATTGATGCGGTTGCGCGGCTGTTGAAGGGCGGCGGCAAGAAGGCGGCGATTCTTATTCGCGGCGCGGGATTGCTGGCCGAGGGGTTGGAGCAGGCGGGGCGGGTGGCGGAAGCGACGGGGGCGGCGTTGCTGTGCGATACGTTCGTGCCAAGGCTGCAACGCGGCGCCGGGCGGGTGGAGGTTTCGCGGATTCCGTATTTTGCCGAGCAGATCGTGGATTTTTTGGAGGGGTATGAGGAATTGGTGCTGGTGGGGGCGCAGCCGCCGGTGTCGTTCTTTGCGTATCCGGGCAAGCCAAGCTGGTGCGTGCCGGAAGGTTGCCGGATTACGTATCTGGCGCAACCGCACGAGGATCAGGCGGGCGCGTTGCGGGCGCTGGCAGAGGCGGTTGGGGCCGCGGCGCAGCCGACGAAGCGGGCGGGTTTGCGGCGGCCTGAATTGCCGGCCGGGGCGCTGAGCCAGGTGAGCGTCGGCATGGCGATCGCCGCGTTGTTACCGGAGGGCGCGGTGCTGATTGATGAGGCGGCAACGTCGGGATTGGCGCCGTATGGGTTTACCAGCACGGCGGCGCCGCATGATTATTTGGGTTTGACCGGGGGATCGATCGGGTGGGGATTGCCGGTTTCGGTGGGCGCTGCCGTTGCGTGTCCGGATCGCAAGGTGGTGTGCCTGCATGGCGATGGCGGAGCGATGTATACGGTGCAATCGTTGTGGACGCAGGCGCGGGAAAAGCTCGATGTAATTAACGTGATTTTCGCCAACCGGAGCTACGCGATTTTGAATATCGAGCTGATGCGGGTTGGCGCGGGGAATGGCGGCCCGTTGGCGCTGAGCATGCTGGACATTGGTGATCCTACATTGGATTTTTGCAGATTGGCGGAAGGGATGGGGGTGGCGGCTTCGCGGGCGACGACGGCGGAGGCGTTTGGAGATCAGTTTGGCGATGCGGTTCGGGGGCGGGGGCCCAGGTTGATCGAGGTTGTTTTGTGACTTGCGGAGGATGAAAAGAAGAAGGATTTGCCACAGATGAATACAGATAAGCAGGGATAAGAAGGGATGGGACGTAAGGCGTTTGAGTCTTCTCTCCATTCCTTCTTATTCCTGCTTATCTGCGTTCACCGTGGTTCCGATTACTTTCTTTTTGGCTTCGCATTGCCGTTGCTGTTGCGTTTGAGTTCTAGACCGATACGTGTTTTGTGGTCTCATTTGGGAAGGTTGTATTGAGCCGGTTTGGCGCTGAAAGCAAAAAGAAGGCGGATGGCGATTCGCTGATTCGCTGTACGAGTTTGCGACATATTAGGCGGCTAGTGGCGGGTCTCGGATGTGGTGGGAATGCCGGAGGTGAAAATCCAGTCTGCGCGTTTTCGCTTCTGTAGGGGCGGCTCGGCGGACTGGGGCTGGGACGCGAGGTTGCGGCGGACGATTTCGGCCTGCAGCGCTTCCATGTCGACGAAATGAAGGCGTAAGGCGGCTTGGGTCATGCGTAGCGCGCACGCGAGGCCGCGGAAGGTTATGTTGTGAATGCCTTCCTCGGCGATGAGATATTGGCTTATATCAACGATGCGTTCGTGACGCTGCCGCTGCCGCCCGGTGAGGGCGGGTTGCGAGGGGTCACGCAATTGCGCCTTGGCGCGGAAGATGCGGTCTGGGGTTGTCATGCGGCGGGTGTTAGCAGGCGGGGGCGTGGTTGTCAATGCGGATAACTTAGTTTGTTAGAGCATTTTCAGCCTGACTGGAATCGCCCAATCTAGGCGGGCAGCCTGGGGCTGATACAAATGCTCGGCATACAACAGAGCTGGAGCGGCCAGAAGGACGCCGACGATTTTCCAGTCATGCTGAAGCCGCTCTAGTTTCGGACTGCGAAGATTTTTGATGGATTGCGGATGTGATCGCGACGAGAAGGGCGACACAAAGCTTACAAAGGATTCTTGTCAGGGCGGCGCGGTGCGCGGTGTGTGTGGCTTCCTTCCAGCCAGCTTGTTTTCCGATTATCCGGCGATCCGGCGGATGCGCCGACGCTGGCGACGCGGGCGCTGAACGGTTTTCGCGCGGGGAATTGGAAGCGCGTGGGGTGCGGGTAGGCGCCAGCAACTTGGCGAAAAGTAGCTCCGGCGGCCGCTGATAGCGGTTTTTGCCATCATGCTTTCGCAAGATTTCGCGGCGTTTCGGAAGGCTTAACCTGCCGAAAGTCGGCGGACCTGTCAGCGATGTGGGTGCGACATTGATCATTGCGCAATGCCGCGAACCCGCAACAGCCTGGCCCGCAACAAGCGGCAGGCTTTCAGACAGGTGCACAATGTCCAAGTATGTTTCCTCGACACTGGCCGGAAGTCGCGTCACGATGCTGGCATCGGCGGCTCTGGCGGCACTAACGGCGGCGCCTGGCGCACAGGCGTACACCCGGCTGCATCAATTCCACTTGGCCGCCGATGGGCAGCTCCCACGGGCCAAGCTGCTTTATGTGACCTGCGGAACTAACGGGAATTTTCTTTTCGGAACCACGCAGTATGGTGGCACATCGGGACAGGGCACGGTGTTTAGCTACAAGCTCCCGGCAGGACCGGAGACCGTGATTCATTCATTCACGGGCCTCGCCGGCGATGGCGCGGAGCCTGCCGCCGGGCTCATTCAGGTCGGCACCAACACTCTGTACGGCACCACCCAGACCGGCGGCGCGAGCGGGATGGGCACGGTTTACAGTATCCCCATCGGGACGTGTACGGCGTCGCAAACGCCGACGGTAATTTATAGTTTCGGGGGCGCCCCGAGCGGCGGGCAAAATCCGTTTGCTGGGCTGCTTTATTATGGGAGTTATCTGTACGGAACCACCGTCCTTGGCTCGGCGGGGGGAACTGCGAACCTGGGCACTGTGTTCGTATGCAAATTGACCGGACCGTGCAAGACGCTCCACAGCTTTGCAGGGTCGCTCGGCGATGGGGCGTATCCCTATGCCGGACTGATCGCTGGCGTAATCACCGTGAACGGGAAGCAACAGAAGGGTCTCCTCGGAACGACCGAAGTGGGAGGGACGTCGGGTTTCGGCACGGTGTTCGGCATTAATGGGTCACTCTATAGCGTGCAGTATAATTTCGCGGGCGCGCCTGGGGACGGGGCCTATCCGTTGGCCGAACTGCTGCAGCACGGGCAGTACTATTATACTACGACCTACGCAGGTGGATCGGGGCCGTGTACGAGCGGCTGCGGCACGGTTTTCAGGTATGGTAATTCGTCGGCGGTGACCTATAATTTCCAGGGCGGCCCCGGTGATGGCGCGAATCCCTTTGCCGGGCTGGTGTGGGACAATGTGACGCATAAATTCTATGGCACGACCTACGCGGGTGGTTCGGGGTCCTGCACAGGCGGCTGCGGCACTGCGTTCAAGGCCAATTCCGCGGGCGTTGAGATCGCACCGCCTTTCGACTTTCTCAATGCGGGCACAAGGGGATTTGGGCCAGCGGCAGGGCTGATTCTCAATTCCAACACGCTTTACGGCACCACGAGTGGGGGCGTGTGGCCGAGCGGCAACGGCACGGTATTCTCCTATCCTTAGCGGGCTCGGCGCCTCGGTCATTGCATGGTCGCGGCGCCAGCTCAGGAAGGAAGCATTTCCCTTTTGAAAAAACCGTTGGTTCTGATTCGGCCCCGAACGGAGCAAAAGTTTATTGGTTCTTTTTTTCAAAAAAGAACCGCTTCCTTCCTGACCACAGGCCAAGACCGCTCATTCCGCCCCGGCAACGCCGCGCCGACGCCGCCATTGCGAAGAATAGGGCAACGCGAACAGGTAGAGACCGCTGAACAGAAGCAGGAAGAGTGGGGGGAGCGGCGAGTAGGTCACCCAAAGGGGCGGCTCACCGCGCACTCTGACAGTGAAATTAGCGATGACCGTCAGCGTAAAGGCAATGGAAAGCCAACGGTGAATTTGTCGTGTCCACGCGCGCCAACTCATTGGGTCCTCGCTATGACTGCTCCGGGGCAACATATAACCGTTCGGTTATATGTTGTCAAGGGGGGTTTGCGGATGGTGGCCTGTGTGTGCCGAGTGCACCTTCAAAGCGGCCGATTTGCTGGACGAGGATCCAACGACGACCAAAGAAGTCATTGTCGGGAAAGTGCCTCGTAAAGCGCGGACGCGGCCTTCCGGCTAATCGTATTTGCGTAAAGCCGTCTCCGCTTTTCTGCGGAAATCCCGCATCACGCCCGC
>Ga0116229_10004015_pt1 | contig 24188 bp, 19 predicted proteins | sample S1TSphgellanicum_3_FD_87313 | JGI IMG/M metagenome (GOLD analysis project Ga0116229, IMG submission 87313) | Host-associated microbial communities from peat moss isolated from Minnesota, USA - S1T2_Fc - Sphagnum magellanicum MG | ecosystem: Host-associated > Plants > Peat moss > Unclassified...
GGACAGTAGCCTGTTTGAACACATATGCCAAGAGGTTGGAGAAGCCATGAGCTTAGGCGGTGTGCTTCTTGCTGGGGATTTCAATGCAAGGACAGGCACAAACACTGACTTCATTGATTGCAGTCAACTAGCAGATGTGCTGTTGGTGCCACAAGCCATTGAGGACACCCTGCCCAACGATATGTTGGAGCGCCAGAACCGCGACACCGTCATAGCTGGTTGGCATTGTGAGTTCCTGGATCTCTGTAGAACTACTGGGCTGTTCATCCTCAATGGCCACACACCAGGATACATATAAGGGGAGTACACATGCCTATCCAATAAAGGTTTTAGCACTGTGGACTATTTTCTTACGACATTTGACCAATTAGAGGGTGTCAAGTGCTTAGAAGTTAACTGCGATGAAAAGTACTCAGGTCACAAAGATGCGCACTCTAATCATACACCATTGGTACTTACAATCGCACAACAGTGGCAACCCCCTCCTGTTCAGCAAAAGACATTCAAACACCTACCACGTTTCAAATATGACACTGCCAAAGCAACCGAGTTTAGCAGGAGTGTACAACATAACATTGGTGTCTAGGCAAGCCCAGATGTACTTGATGCATCTGACGTACAAACAACAGTCAATCTATTACAACAATGCATCACACAATTTGCAGAAGAAGTGTTTGGAAATAGACAAATGGCCTTAAGAAAAGCAATAAAGCATAGCCACAAACCTTGGTTTGACACAGAATGTCGCCAGACCAAAAGCCAGTTTGCTAAATTATCACATGCACACCCATATAGGCAGGTCAGACTTAAGCAAATGAAACAGTTGTACAAAAGGAAGAAACGTGCTTATGATGTGCTGAAGGCTAAACATTTATGTGGTTTAGCGAAGGCAGATCCTGCAACATTCTGGAAGTGGTACTGTAAGCGCGTTGAGGGTGTCAATGGCATCACTAGCGAAATGTTCAGGGATGGCTTCCGGCAACTGCTCCAGCCTCCGGCGGCATCAGCCACAGCAGGAGCTATGATAGGTGTTGCTATTCAAGCCCAGGTGGTTTCCTTTCCACCCAATGGTATTTATTGCGAATAGTTGAATGTTGACATCACACTAATTGAAGTACAACAAGCATTCAAAAAGCTAAAATGACACAAAGCTGCAGGCATTGATGGCATCAAACCAGAGTTCCTTCTGGATGCGGCTGCTGCCCTGCAACAACCACTATTGATTGCTTTTAACAAAATTTTGCGCGAGGGCTATTGTGAATCACTCTCTATTGGGATCATACATGCACTGTACAAAGGGGGTGATTGTAGTCAGTGTGACAATTATAGGGGGATCACAGTAGGACCAGTTTTAGCCAAGGTGTTTGTAATGATTTTTGAATCCCGCATGAGTCAATGGGTGGAGACTAATGATTTACGCGCAAAGGGACAGGCTAGTTTCATAAAGGACTTTAGGACAACATATAACTTGTTTATTTTTTGCACTTTGACCGAACAAGCCAGATTTTAGAAAAAGAAGCTATACACTTGTTTTGTGGACTTCAAAAAAGCCTTTGATATAATACCAAGGGACTTGTTGTGGCAGGTGCTAGAGGGATTTGGCATCAGTGGGCGGATACTGGAGTGCTTGCGCTCCATGTACCATCAAGACCAGGCCTGCCTGCACCGTCCAAAGGAGGGGCTCACGCCCACTTTCCTCTGTCACATCAGAGTGAAGCAAGGATGCCCCCTCAGCCCATTCCTATTTGGCCTCTTCATAGATGGCCTAGAAAAACGGCTGAATGCTTTGGAGGGTGACACACCACCAATGTTGGGACAACTAGCTGTTTGCTTGCTTTTGTATGCAGACGATTTAGCTCTCATGTCACACACTCCTGCTGGATTGCAGAAGTAACTGGATGTCTTGTAAGTTTTTTGATGTGAGCATCAGTTGACTGTGAATGTCAAGAAAACCAAGGTTGTTGTGTTTGAAGCACGCAAGTTTGTGTGACGCACTCCCAAGCCCCTTGTTGAACCCACTTGAGGGTACAACTATGTAGAGTTGTGAAAAGTTAGGACTTGAGGGTCGCTCTCGACTTCCAACACTAAAAAGGGGTAGAGGGGGTGTGCTAGAAGTCCGGGATTAGACTAGGAAGAGGGACTAGATTATCAAGCTCGAATTTGCATCCAAAACCAACCACAAGAGGGTTAGTTAGCATTCGGGAACACCTTTGGATGTTGGGACAAGCCACGGGCACTTTGACACATAAGACTCACCACTGCCCGGACTCGGGGGAAGCCACCACCTTCCCCCATATAGTATACTCTACAGCTCTCCGCCGAGGCTACATCCAAATGGTTCTTTTTCCCGGGACTCCCAAGTTGGAGTCCCGAAATTGTCTCGGGTTGGAGTCTTGGGACTTTGGACGCTCATATCTCCTCGCCCCAAATTCGGATCGAGACGAGGTCTAAACCAAAGTTGTAGCTCTCGTCGAGAGCTTTCCAACGCCGTGTCGCACTCCTTGAGGCGACGTCCGGAAGAGGTCGATTCCTGACTTTTAGTGGTCGGGAGTCAAATTGCCAGTTTGACTCCCGGCCCTTCTTTTGCCCATAACTTGGGCTGTAGATGTTCAAATGGTCCATGTGAGGCCATTTTGGGCATCTACACTTCAAGAAATTTCCATTGATATAAAGAACGCACCAATGCAAGGAGATTTGGCCCCTCAAATCGTCTTCTGAGTTTTTGGGAGTCCCGGAGGACTCCATTTTCCCACTTTTGGGAGTGTGAGTTGCATTCTCACACTTAGCCCCAAAGTGGGGTTGCGACATTGTGTGTCAGGTTTTTCAGTATGAGGGCAAAGCTATAGAATAATTAAACTTTTTCAAGTATCTAGATGTTGAGCTGCACGACATAAAAGGTATGCAAGCGGCAATACAACGGTTAGTAATGTCAGGGAAAAAGGCAGTTTTTGCATTGCAGCGCAGATGCGCAGAGCTGCGCATCTTTGACCCAACATTACAATGCCAGTTGTTTGATGCATTAGTCAAACCAGTGCTTAGTTATGGGTGTGAAGTATGGTCAGACCACATGGCACGCGAACAATTAGAGATGGTTCATTGGGCTTTTCTGAAGTCGTTGCTGGGGTGAGCACCACGGCATCTAGTTACGTCGTGCTGGCAGAGTTTGGTAGGTTTCCCCTAGAAATATTTTGGTGGCAATAGACCATGCGTTTTTTCTCACGTGTCAGTTCTGAGGTAGACTCAAATCGCATGTTCATGCTAGCTTATGATGTACAGTTGCAGTTGCTTGCAGCCAGGTGAAAAGTCTTATTCGGGAACCAGAGTGCTATGGGTAGAAAGAGCCGATTGCCTGCTTGTTGGCTAGCACAAGTAGATGAACGACTGTCAATGTACAATTTGTTCATCGATAGCGATTAGCTGCCACCATGTGCTCGCCTCAAGCAATTGGTTGAAAGGTAATACATTGTACACCATCAAGTGGCTGCAACTGACTCTAGTAGGGTGAGAGCCTATCTGGGGTTGAATAACTTAGTATAGTATGGGTACAAAGAATACCTTTCCAGGGTAGACAATGCACATCTTAGGAGAAGCTTGGCACGTTTTCGTTGTGCGAATCACAAGTTGCAGATTGAGCTAGGAAGGCAAGTCAAGCTAGTGAAGGTGCCGGTGCAGTAGCGTTACTGCAAATTGTGCAACTTGGGTGCGGTTGAGGATGAGGACCACTTCTTGTTGGTTTGCCCTGCCTATCAAAGTGTTTGAGAAAGGTTTAGAGATTCATTGCCACTAATTGCCATCACACCTTTGGCTGAATTACTAAGCTGTCAGCAGCAAGGCATCCTTGCTAGATTCTTAGTGCAATGTCAGACGGTTAGATCTGAATTGCTTCATCAGACTTAATGTCAATTGGGTTCTGGCCCGGGCGTTGTTTGGCCCACTTAATGACGCTAAATTGTAAATAAGTAAGACCATGGGTTGTAAAATTACCCTTTAAAGGATGAAAATTTGTTTGGACACTTTTCATTTATGAACTAAAAATTAGTAGTTACCAAACCATCATACATAGATAGGATATTGTTTGTACATGGGCGAAAAAGTTGTCACCCACAGGTTACCATGTGTTCTAAACTTTTAATTTTTTGACTTTGGACCTCTCTCCCTTCAAATAGCCATATCTCATTCATATTTACTCTATTTTTGGTGATTTAAAGTCCAATGGGTGCACCCACAGCAAGGGCACATTTTATTTTTAATCACCCAAATGGAAGGAGCACTCCCCTACATTTTGACAATCACTGAGACACCAAGTGTTCTACCAAAGGCGTATTTACCCTACCTACCATGCTAAAAATCTGAAAGAAAACTCTCAAGCATGCACTAGCTAGCTTCATTATTAGTACAGTGCCTGATTGTAAAAGATTATTATTTTTGCTGCCAAAAGTAAATGACAAAAAAAAACATTATTATTAGGCATATTACTAATGAACAACCCTTAGTACTAGGGTATTATGACGCTTTGAAACCTAGTGCTCGTACGAGACCATGACACCAAGTAGGGCAAGCTTTTCATCACAATAGGTGTTGCTGATGAACAATCCTAAATACTAGGGTATTATGACGCCATGAAACCTAGTGCAAGTACGAGACCATGGCACCAAGTAGGGCAAGCTTTTTATCACAATAGGTAGGGGGTTCTTAGGAAGGGCTATTAGTCCAGGCTAAAAATACTGGGAGTCAATGAAGTCTTCACCCTGACTTTGGGCCTCCTTTCACCCCATATCCCCTCTTTTAGTGATATCCGCAAATTAAAAACATTTTAATAAATCTCAGTATGAAATGCTGACGCTCGGCGTTTAATGCACAAGGTTCGAGACTTGATTCTAGTAATTGTACAGTTAGGAGCAGTGAAAATATATGGAGCAGCAGTGGAGGCGCCTAAGAAAAAGGAAAAGATAGGATGAAACTCAGTTTACCACCAAAATTGATGAACAAGTCAAATTATGTGTTGTTTTAAGAAGAAGTCCTGCCTCTTTTAATGCACAAGATATTAGTTGTGGTTTTGTACGAGGGGAAAGGGTTTTGTGTTTTGTGGTGTTCTATTGCGTTGCAACTGTTGCTAAAGTGTTCTTGTAGATTGTCCCCCACTCTTTTGTTGGCTCCACATCTCTTTTGTTTTTCTTGTTCCTATACATACATGTTCACTTCTACCCCAACCACCACTCCGGCCACAGCATATGGTATAGCATAGCCTCCTGGACCTTCTCTCTGTGCTTGCCTAATTTCCATCATTTAGCATTTCACTAAGAAGCTTTCCCACTCCATTGAACAAGTGTCGCGAAATTTCTGCTCAGAAGACGCAAAAGGCAATCATCTTAAGGTACTCTGTGCTCTCCTTTATGTCCCAAACTCCTTCCTCTTTCTCTTTTTGTCTATGAATAAATTTCCGATTTTGCGTCAGAATCTTTGAACATGTTTGGCTGTTACAGAGGAGAAGACGCCAAATTCTAATACGGCCGTGGCTAAGGTTTCAATCCATACGGGAAGCCAGGTTTCCTCTATTCACAAATTTTTTCTTTTGGACTTAGCTACTTATTTTCTTCAGGTCAGACTGGGATCAGTTTTTCATGAAAAATTCTCAGCCGAAAGTACTTGGACATGCTTCAAACCCTAGGTTGTTATGATAATGTCTTGGATGACTATCTTATTGTTGGAATCTACCTGAGAAAATGTGCACATCAGATAAACCAAACCTAGTTGTTCTTTCTTGTACCCGGTAATTCATTGATATAACAACATGAAAGTTTAACAACATTTTTCAGAAACTTTCTGCATGTTGTTGACACAAATTTGGATAAGGGAAATATAACTTCTTGTGTTGGAAACAAATTTATAAGGTCTCAGCGAGGGGTTGGTTGCCTCTTAAACATAACACTGCTCTTGAAACAAGCTCGCAATGTTATTAGACAGCTGTGAACAGGCACCACACCCATCAAGACTGTCAAAATGAGTGTGCTGTATTAGATATGGCATTTTTCAGAGTTGGAAAGATGTTATATGCACATCCACTGCATTTCTACATTACATGACCAGTTTAGATTAGCTACTTTTTGGACTAATCTGTTTGTTTTTGCTCAGTTTCTGATTGTAATAGGTGCCTGAATTGAATCAAGTCATCCAATGGCCCATATTGGCAACATAAGTGAGGATGAGATGAACAAGTATGATGGCACTGATCCAAAGAAGCCTATCCTCGTGGCAATCAGGGGTAACATCTATGATGTGTCAAGTGGAAAATCATTCTATGGGCCTGGTGGCTCATATGCAGTTTTCTCTGGAAAGGATGCAAGTCGTGCACTTGCCAAAATGTCTACCAAATCTGAAGATGTGAGTGCAGATTTGGATGGTCTCACAGAAAAAGAAATCCAAGTACTGGATGACTGGGACAAGAAATTCAAAGCCAAGTATCCCGTTGTTGGCCATGTTGCTAAATAGTTGGTGTTGTGTTCACCTGGGTCCACTACCATGTTGTATGTTTTGTAGTTTTGGTTTTGTGGCTATGTAGATGCTAAAGTTGCATTCCATGTGGTCTTTTCTGCATATTGTGCTATGTTTGTGATTCCATAAGGGTTTCACTAGTCTAGACACAGTTAATTGACTTCAGGCCTGAAGGCTTTCAGGCTTTTGTAGTCGTAGAGTGCTCAAGTATTCGTGTTATGGGTTGTGTCTGTGGACTGCCATCCAACTGAGATGGGTCCCTTGTGTATATGAATGATTGAGCTGTGTATTGTAATTTAAAGACATATGATTTGTGATGTACTCTGTGGATGCTTAGGTAACGGGGCTTGAAGAGAGCAGAGATGAAGTTGCTTTGACCCCTGAGAGACTCTTTCCTTGGAAGAAACCTAATTGGATCCCACAAAGTGCTCACAGCAGGAAGTAGAGATTGTACAAGTTCAAATCTTGTTAGCTGTTAATTGCATGGGATCAAAAGGATGATGTTAAAATGAACAGCCTTAAAAGCATACATTTTGTGGTAGTCCACAATCCTTAACTTGTTTAGGTAGTATTGCATTGCCAGTTTTTCAAGCCCTTGTGGAATTGGCACAAATTTATAAATGGTTGTCCGATGGAGGTTGGGTTTTCTCTGGGAATCTTTTCATGAATGAAATCTGTGACGTTACAAGGTTGAAAGCTGAGTACAAGTAGAGTTTACTGGTGAAGGAAATCAGCAAATGCAGCATTTCAAATATCATACTTTGCAATTCAAAACAATGAATGATACTCCATAACAAGAAATCAAACCATGGAGTGTGACTTCATTCAAATTGTTGCTTTGTTACTTCACACAAACCCATTTACAAAAGGTGTTGAAAAGTAGGGCATTGGTTCAAGCCTGCTGTGGTACTGAGTCTTTGCTGCGCCGGCCATGTGTTGTTCCAGGTGGTTGCTGAGTAGCTCCAATTGCACAGCATGCCAAGTGTTTGTTCTGCTAGCCAAATTGTCAATACCATGTCCCCGAGACTGAACAAAGGAAAACTGTGGAATATGTATCCATTCCTGCAACAAAATTTTGTGATTTTTGCTCCATCAGTACCTCAACTGTTGCTTCCATGTGAGAACTCTTTTTTCTGTGGTCTATGTAGCCTGTTAGCATGTGTACATAACTCATGCATGTTTTGTGGATTTATGTCTGCACCTTCACCATACTCTTTGTTCTGGACAAAGACTGGTATCTGTTTAGGATACACAAATATTACAAGTATACCTGTGGTGACTTCCATCAATTGCTTGCACCTCCTTCAAACTCCTGTGTCATCCTGGGCTTAAGTCTGCCAAAAGAGCCACATGGTTTTCTGAAACTCAGCTTTAGGGCATTATGACACAAAATGCAAACCTGCAATTGCATGGAAAAATTTCAGCATCTGATAGTTGAAAGCTCCTCTAAATTTCACCTATCATGCTACATAATTGTGTGTGGGGAAAATGGAGGAAAAATGCAGTAAAGGGAGTGATGTGCATATGCTCACTGAAGATGTTTGAGACAGGCAGATTTGACAGAGCACTGTTGTATGTATCCTGCAACCTATGGTTCAAGTGTTATTTCAACACATGGATAAATTCTTGTACATGTAAAGCACTGCCAGAAATTTCACAGTGTATTTGGAGCACACCTTAAAAATGTAAGATTCACTTTCTACACCTGAGGAATATTACATTTTTAAGGAGGAACATTTTGAACTGATTAAGGGAGCCAGCTGCTTTACGCTTGCTAAGGCCCTTGGATAAGGGTGTAACCAGAATGCAGGCAGCACCTTGGCTGCCGCTCCAGGTGGTACCCTTATTCTGTAACACCCTTGACCTCGGGCCTTACAAATCACTTTACATCTCCAAAAATATTCTGACTGGTGAGAAATGGGTGAGGGGTGAAGGGGTTGACCTGGCCTCCAGTGCCTGGTTTTGGCTGTCTAGGGAATGTGTGCTGATCTTCCAATCACAGCCTTCTGTTGCTCCTTTTCTCTCCATCAGTCCTGCAAGCACCCCATGTCCATTTCATGTTTCTTTTCACCTCTAGAGGTTTAAATGGACCACCCTGTTACCACCAGACAAAGGGATGAAGTCCTTACTGCATATTTCAACTTCTCCCTGAGTTTCCCAATTAGGAAAAAAAAAGAGCATGAGCCAACCAACCATCCCTTCTCCACAGAAACTAATGTGTTCTAGTAGTAGTATCCAGCAGACAGTCTAGTTGTAAGAGCACCAATTGATCACCCATAAATCCTTCTGGCTCTTAGACCAGAGATCACCATGATTTTATCAAAAACTGCCATGAAAGGCAGCAAAAAGGAAAAACAACCTCCAATTGTGTCTATTCACAAGCATCTGTTTTGAGTTTAGCACTTCAGAAATATTAGGAGCCATAATACCTCAACCAATTCATTGCTCTTGTTCAACAAGGGTTAGTGACGCACTTGCAGCACTATCTTGGATGTCAATGGTGATATGTGACACTTGTTGCAAATGCTGAAGGACTTGCTGGTGAGACAAAGAAAGCATTGCTGCTTTCTCCAGAACCTCTGTGCATTGCTGCTGTAGCATCTCTCGGCCCATCTCTGATGCCACCAGTTGCTTACGCAGCATAATCACCTACTCATGTAAAGGCAGAAATGTCCATCATGTCTGAATTTTAGGGGTTTAGGGACTGCATTCAAGAGTCAAGATCAAGGCTTCAGGTCCATGGAGATAAAAATGTGGTTTAGTGATTTAGTGCACATGTTTCAGGGTGACTTACATCTGATCCACTTGCATCAGCAGATCCATCCCTGCTTTCTTGGGCATGTATTGTCAAAGAGTTCAAATGCTTCAATTTCTGGCTTTTTGCATTTGTTAATGCAGCTGCTGGGAACATAATATCACCAAATTGATCTGGATCCAGAGGGATCACCAAAAGCTCATTGTAAACAGCAATATCATTGTGTAGTTTCACAGATTGTGGTGGAGAAGTGGGAGGAAGTGTCTTGGGTTTTGTCTTTGTTGACAAATTGGTGATTTGCTGGGGGCTCAATGGGCAGCTAGCTGTGGAACCAGATCCACTAACACCTGCAAAGGATGGGATCAACACCAGAAAGTAATAGCAAAGACATGATATGTTTAAGAGCCATGATGATTCTAGACCCCCAAAAAAATTCCTAAACCTCTGTCTCTCTCCCAGGGAAGTCCTATTTTATAACACTTACCATTAGCTGCAGAATTGATCTCTTTGATTTGGTTATGGAGCTCTCCAATCATAAGATCCTTCTCATTCAGGATTTCCTCCAAAACGTTGACTCGGTCTTTTGCAGCCTGTAATTCTCTGATCTGCATCCAGTGTGGAACACAGGTGAAATAGGGTTGCATATGCACATGATGTCATTTCACCTGTCTTGTGATGTGGATCGAAGAAAATCCACAAACTCTTTATTTGCTTAAAACTCTGCTCACAACTCTGGAAACTCAATCTAGCTATACTATTCCAATAATGCTTATCCATTCACTGCATGAGTCATGCTTTCCTTTTAACAATGTGGTAGGTCAAATATAAAGTGCAACCCACTCACCAGAGAAGACTCCTTTGAAGATGGTTGGGATGTACGTTGTGGTTGTTCCAGACACAGTTGCTGAAGATGAGACAGAAAATGAATTAGATGATACAAATCCTTAGCATCAGGCTAAACCATATTTTCATTGCAATAGCTACCACCTGGTCCTATGTTATTTTCTTGTATCCCATTTTGACCCTCGAAGCGCAAAAGTGAAACTGCACCTCAACCTAAGAATTCTGTCTGTGTACCAAACAGTTGGTTCTAGCTTGTTAATCAACATAAGATCTGGATATTTTGCCAGTCTTCAGAGAGTGTTATTTTCTTTGAATGAACTCTGGTTATCTAAGAAGTGCTATCAATCTTAGGAATCTTCCGCATATAACTCTAGGAAAGTAAAGAGTTTTCTCACAACCAATGCAAGTAGATTCTTACAACCACAAAAGTAACTACCATTTACCCTTTCTTTCACTTGATGGAACTTCTATCATGAATTATACACACACTGCATTCTGTAATCTATGCTATTACAAAGATGAGCAGAAAATACACCTTGACTGATCGTAGAGTGCATGGCTTTCGGGTACTTGTGGCATTTTCTGAGTTCAATTTGAGCTTTGATTGATCGCGTTTGCTCTCCTCCAGTTTGTCATTGAGTTCTTTCACTTTCCTAACATAGTGTATGCGCATATTGACCACCTGCAAAAAGTGTGGCTGTACACATACTTAATGGTCCTGAATTTTTTTGAATTTTTGAAGAAGATAAAATCTGAACCCTTATGTTGCAGGAAATGAGGCCATTGAGGAAAGAATGATGAAGTAAGTACCTGCTTCTCAAGGTCTTTTATGCGGTTCACTGCAGACTGTTCACTTTCAGAAGGGACATTTCCAGACTGCGCCTGAAGTCTTAATTGCTTACAACTCTGGCTGCATGCTGCATAGTCACTCTTCAGTTTGTCAAGTTCCTGTTTCACAACAGTGCATTTCTTATTGTATTCCTCATCCTTTTGTGCAATTTGTCTTTGTAAGGCCACCATCTCTGACTGCAACCGTTGAACTCTTATGCTCTCCTCTGAACCCAATTTGGGCACCTGTGGAGTTATGGCTTTTGTGGAAGTTTACGTATTGCCATTTCAGCTGACAAGACAATTAGAGCTCTGAAGCATTTCATGGAAAAATAAAAAAAAGTCTGAAGGCACAGATGTTGGACCTGAGCTAGGGCACATAGTCCTCCCAAATCCTTTTTTGCAACCTTGGGAGCCAGTTCTGGCCTCTTTCCCTTGCAAATACAAATGCTTACTGTTAGCTGCTGATCCAAGCTTTTTCTGGGTTGATGTTTCTACCAAAATAGTAGAACTCAGAAGACATTATCATTTTGTCTCTCACAATCTCCACAGGGAAAGACTTGCAGGAGGAGTTGTTATCTTCAGAAGTGAGGTAAAAACATTTCAATAATTTCACCAGATGCGAGGGTAGCATGTACTTGTTTCTGTGGGGACTCTGTCTGACAGGTGCTGTCACCGTTGAAAAGTCCCTGTTGCCTTTGGAAGGGAGTGCACCAATCATCCACATGCTTTTCACTCGTGGCAGCAACCAAGCGATTCGAGAGCTTGCTTGAAAGCTCCAATATGTGAGCTGCCTTTTGCACATACACATAAGCACGACATTTTTCTCAACTGTTGAACCTGGAAACCAAGACTGAATCCTGAACCTGAAATCCTGAATGCTTATAGCAATACTATAAAACACTGGAACAGGTCTCTGGATCCTGAACCTCTAACAGAATGAGACCTTTGATAGCATATACTACTACCCTACTGCTTCTTTTTTGCAAAATTGGGGAGACATAATGTTCCACCAAAGTGTAGGGAGATTATTAGGAAGAGATCTTGTCAATTATTGGATACCTGCTCTGCAATGGTGGACTGGCCTGAAGCAAGAAGCTCCTGGGTTTCTATGAGTTTTCGTATTTTGCCCTCCCTTGATGCTGCTGTGCGTGCATGGCCTCGTTGTTCCTCCTTCAGTTCTTCTCTCAGTGCTGTCAATTCCAACTCCAGATTACCTACTCTCTTCATGATCTCTGCCTCAAGAACGGATTTAGCTGCCTCCACTTGAGAAACCTGCATTTCCAACTCCTCCTTTTCTGCCTTGACTTCCAGAACTCTCTTCTCAAGCTCTGCCTCTATAGCCCTCTTCTCAGACTCCCCTTCAGAGACTTTCTTCTTCAACTCTGCCCACACCTACCTCATGCAAGACATTGAAATTTTCTTTTCAGTACTTCCAGCAGCTTTTTACCAGACTCACTGAAGCAAATGTAGAGCAAGACAAAAATGAGTTGATACTCAATCATGGAACAAGAAATGAGGGAGAAGCCTACATGAGCAAGTTGTTCCTTGAGTTTTGCTTCTCGGGCGAGTGCATCATGCAATGCATCTTCTGCTGAAATTGGGCAAAGAAAAACATTTGAGCTTTGGTGGTCACTAGCAAAGTTCTGTAACTTGGCTAGTTGAGCAGCAAGCATGGCATTTTCTTCTGTCATGATGCGTGACTGCTCTCTGGCCTCTGCCTGAGCCTCCTTCAATTTCTGCAATGCTTTCTCATTCTCATGCTGCAAAAAAACCAACACGAAGAAGTTATGACTATTTTGTTGTCAGAATAAATTCTGTGTTCTTTAAGCATTTAAGCTTGAGTTTTACTACTTGCAAGTTCCAGATTCTACCTGGTAACCCCGAATGAGAATTTCTTGCTCCTCAATCTCACGCCTCAGTTTCTTGACTTCCTGCTCAGTGACTTGTCTTTTCATCATGCTCCATTTCAGTTTTGCAGCTTCATGATCTATTTCCTGCAATTCATAAAGCTCCACGCTCCAATTAGTAGCTTGAACATAACATAGACTGAGATTCTAATTACATTGCCACTGAGATCTCTCAGAAAATGCCAATGTGAGACTATTTAGCAACTGATGCTAAAATCCAGGACTGATCTGCTAGCTACCATCTTAGTTCTGAAATGGGCATTAGAAAGTGGTTTTTTCCTTTGATGCAATTCAGGTCACAAAATCATCATCCCAGCATGCTTAGGATTGAGACTGTGCTTTGGGTTGCCAACAAAAAACATTTGAGCAGTTTTTCTAGGCACGCCAGTGGTAGATTTCGCATTTTGTTGTTATTCTACTTCAATTTCTCCCTCCCTTTTCTTGTATGAAAAGTACCGGTTTTGTTTGAATGGTAGGTGGGAGACATCGCTGGGGAGGGATGGAAGCAGGTGCACGCCCAAAGCGCAATGAGGTTCCTCGACCTGCCAGGAGTGATGCCAGATGTGCAGTCTCTAATGACTGCACAAAAATAGTCAAAGAATACAACAACCCCTTTGAGGCTCTCTCTCTTTCTCTCTCTCTTTTGCTTTTTTGTTGGGATTTTTGCACTCTCTAAACTAATTGTTTATCACAAGAAATCTACTGCCAGTATCAACCATCTACAACTCTTGTAAATTACTTCCTCCTCCTCCTCCTCCAGAGAGAGATGAGTTGAAGTCAGAAGAAAACAGAGAGATCTACAGTTGAAGCATGGCCTAGTGATGATGGGAAGTAAAACCTGGAGACGAATAGACATGGCATACTTCTCCTTCTGTAGTTCTCGATACTTGGTATCCCAGTGTTCCTGCTTTTGTTGTGCGGTTTTGTCAGCTTCAGTCCTCTGTTGAGCTAAGCGCTGTGTTACGAGATGACGTTTCCGTCTCTCCTCTGCCACTTGGTCTTTCAGGTCCTCCGTCTGCCAAATGGATTTCTCTCAATACCACTAGTGCTTTTTTTTTATAAGAATTCTTCACTGTGGGCCAAATGGAGATCAGACAACTTCAATTCTATGGAGATTGTGAGTGTCCAAAGCTTGGAAACTTTTCTGGCAGGCCCATCACAAGAAAAAAGGTTTTGTTTGAACTTTGGATGCACCCACAACTAATTAATGGAAATCACACTAGTATATAGCCACTGCAAATGTTGTTGCAAGCAATTTTCAGAAACCTGCTCCTTGGAGATTGGGATGTGCAGAGAGACTGATCATTGGATTGGGATGACAAACAAAGGTATCAGAAAATTCCAGTTTTTTGGCTTATCCATCTTCAACAAACTTCCACAGTTGCTGTATTTATTCAGTGGTACATGGTGACACCTCTTTCTGTAAATCAGGATGTGTCACTGTTGGTTGTTGCATCCTTTGTACCGAGAACTGCACTGGAGTTTGGGCAGCTTCACTTATTAGTGTCCCTCCTGTGATCTGTTGAGAAAATTCTATTTAAAAATTTTCTTTTGAAAAAAAGAACCAACCAGAGAAATTCTCCTTACAACACAACATATGTATCAGAGCCACCTGAAAAACTTCAGAGAACATTCATGGGAGACTTTGAGGAGAGACCACATTGCAGACAAATGATGAAATATATGGAATGGCACACACAGTATATGGAACAAAGCAACAATCGACCTTTCACCACACTGATAGTCTTTGTGGGAAGGAAGTACATTTTGATTATGGTGCTGCAAGTAATGGTGGTTAAGCTCTTTTGCCACTTCATCACACCCACTCCTATGTAACACTTTTGTGCTTGCGCTTGACACATAGCACTGGGCTTGCCTTTCTGGATCAGATACTACATCTTTCAGTAGTTTTCTCCCAGTTTTAAGTCATAGGTGATAGATAACCAAAGCAGTTCAGAGGGTTTGACACTAAAAAGTTTCTTTCATCTGATGATTTTTGTTCCTAGTTGCAAGTTGATTTTGGCGAAACAAGTCCATGCTAGATACCAATTGATAGGAAGATGGATCAAGAGACTTACGGTTATTGGTACTGTTCTCAGATCTTTTGTGGGGAGTTTGGATTCTTGGTCGGGTGTCAACCTTCTTGCCATCCTGAACATACTCTGGATTCACATTTGAAGGAACCGATGCACAAGCTTTTGATGGGGATGTCTGAAGTGAGTTTGCATGAAAGTTTGTAATGTTAGTTTTCTGGTTGGAACATACTTGAGGTTCATCACACATTTCCCTTTGCTTCTTCTCCAACTTCACCACAGGCTGGTACAGCTGTGGCTTTTCCTTCCTTGCAGTTATTAGGATTAGCCCTTTCTCTCTTTGTTGCATGATCATCTCCTTCAAGTCAGCTTCTGATTCCTCACATTGACCAAGCCTCTCAACTTTTCCATTGTCAGTGTGAAGCTCTACTTCATCATCAGCCAAATCATGGCCTCTCCTTACTTGTCCTGAAGATTCCTCAATGTCCAGCACCTGACCCATAAATGTCACATTTGAAGTTTTGTGTTCATCCTCCAAAACCATGTCATCCTTTTTCTTTCGATTTCTCCAAGCTGGTGGGACTGTTTTCCTGTTGTCTGTTTGCTCATCAACAGTTGTATAAGTACTTTTCACATTCACTTTGTCCCTCTCTCTCCTCCCTGTCTCTTTACACATACCAAATCCAACATATCGATTGTGTCCAAAATAGTGCTCCTCTTTCTGAAGAAATTTTACATGTGCCTTAGATTCTTGGAAATGCACATAGATATTGCTGCGTACATTCCCTTTGGAAACCGGCAGATCTGCAGATAAGCAGAAGGTAAGAGCTTGAAACAACCACATGTAATGAATTTTCTAGAGATTCTGGAAACCTCAATCCCAAACATCAACCAAAAAAGTTTGGAACCTTTACTGGGGTAGTGAGTTCACCTTCATGTGGAACAGAAGACAATTTGTGAAGCTTTGGGGCTTGGGGTTGTAGCATGACAGGCAAATCATTAGAATAGCTGGATGGATCTGCTTTCAATATCTCCTCAGGAACTTCAAGAAGTGAGCTTGTTGTTGCAAGCTCATCATCTCCAGATCCTTCAACATCCTCACATCCATTGTGCTCATCCTCGAGGTCAACAGACTCTATCTCTTTCGAATCCCTTCATGACATGAAGAATGTCAGTTATTTAAAACCAGGTCTCTCACTAAATTATAGGATTTTCCATCATAATTTCAACATGTGAAACTTCCATGATGGAGGAATTCAGGAGCACAGATGAGCAGACCCACAGCCTCATAATTTAAGGGCCTATTGGTGTGACCCAAGTACTTAGTAATGCACAATCTTGGCATGTTGCGATGCATGTTTCAAATAAAATTTGTCTTTGGCCACCAATATGGCAAGAGCAAGAAAATTCATTATCAGGACTTTGTGACTCCATAGCACACATTATCCTAGAACCCAAGAACCACTGGCCTGACAATCAAGACATCTGAGTTATATTGCACATTGACTAACAACCATACGTCTAACAAAAACTGCAAATTTCTTCTCAAAAGCAAAATTTGCACTATTGCTTCGCTTCCATGTAGTTTGACCTTGCAGAGAATGTTTATTAAAAGATGTGTGGCAAAATCACATATCAAATAACCGAGATCTGCATTCTGCAAGCGGCTGCAGATAATGGAATTCACACAAATTCTGATTTGGATATGATATCAGTTTTGGTACAAGCAGTGATACACTTCTCCTGGAGGAGCTTCTTCTAGATTGGCCTTGAATAATGCACTCTGGAGTTTAAATATGAAGCTCCACTTTAAACCTCATGCCAGTCATGAATTGTCAATAATGTTCTTCGAGTTTCATTGACACTGTAACCTTGGATTAATCTAGAGCTTTTTCCCTGGCCATGGTGTTCTAGTCACCATTCCAATTATCACCTAGATCATGGTTTGACCTTCATGTTTGTAAGTGGATCAAATGTCTCATCGTCTTCTAGCCCCTAAAATTCTTGGAGATTTTCTCAGATCATGCATGGTTGTCAACATTTTGGAAGTTGTAGCACAAGCAAGCTTGACAGGCAGAAATAACATCTGTGTTGGAAAACTATTCTTTTCTTTAGTGTTCAGGACATGCCCGCCGACATTGTGATCAATCTTAAAAGTCCAAATGGGCAAAGTGAGTTGCACATTTTGAACTTTGGAACCTTCTTGCAACATGCAAATCACATCCATAATAGTGAGGAGTTTTTCAATGTTTTCTCATGTCTGGCAGATATTGGATCCAGGAAGAAACTGCTGCAATTCCTTTCTCAGAGCTAAAATCAGTCACAGGGGAATTTACTTAACAGTCCAAAGAGTGTGAATTAGGAACCTGGATAAATTCTGATTGTCATAAGTCTCATCAGAATAAGAAGAGTTTAAGTCTGACCACTCTTGAGCTTGCTCTTCCCTCACCATCAGCCCCTTTTTCCTGGATCAGACCATAAACAACACAACGGCACTTTACAACAGCCCAAAAGAGTATACTCCTGACATACAAGCACTCAGTTTAGGTCTTGACAATGGCTAGGGGTCCAAGTTTTTCCCATAATTTTCCAAATGACGTGCAAAAAAATATGAAGTGCAATTTATTGAAAAAAAATAAAAATTATCGTTTTACTTAAATGTAAGTTTAAGGTGCTTAGAATTAAATTATGAAAATGTATATATAATATTCTCAATTTCAAAATATTCTTAGAAGTGTTCTGTTAATTCATAGCATACCCAAAAAAAAGTACTCGTTTATCTCACATGTTTCATAAAATATGCAAAGAGTAACTTCCCTTGAGGTAAGAGTTGTGCAAAAAGATGGACAACACATGTGGCATGCAAGAGTACCTCACACAATCGAGTTGAGAAGCAGTATGTTGACAGCCGACAAACAGCAGGATATGGTGTTGTGTTGCTGAATTTGCACAAGAGTACACTCACTCTTCTGCAGCTGTATAATCAATCCAGTTCTTTGATACTGGGTGTTCTACAAAGGATCATGTGAAGCTCAGATCTGACCATATATATATACATATGTTGTTTAGAGTTCAGAACAGAATCCTTGCAATTACTTGCAACTTAAATTGCATCATTGAAGATGAGAGAGCTGCAGCAGCAGCAGCTTGATCTCACTTTCTTAGCCCACCATCAAATTTGAGTTTGTGAACTCACATTCAATCTCCACAACAACACAAGAGATAATTTCGATCATGATCCATAACTAAGCCAGGATTCAAAGCTTTCCGATCAAAACACACTTGAACCAAAAAAAAAAACAAAACAAAAAAGAATTAAGTTTACCTGCAGCTTGAATCCTGTTTAAACTCATGATCAAAATGTGTGATAAAACAACCAGCCCCTCTTTTCCGCTCCCCCCACCTCCCCAGTAGAGCTTCAAAGTTGTTGAAGAGATTTTATCATAATTGGGTAGTCATGAAAAAGTGAGAAGAGTTGTGAGGGGTTGCAATTCTTGGTGGCCATTTTTTTCTGCCCATTTGCATCTCGGCCTCTGGATCCTCAGTGTTTTTGTGTGTGACTTTATTGGGTTTTCCCTGTAAGGGGGGAGAGAGTCTAGGGAAGGATGTAGTTTTCATCTGTTCCCCAACCCCACATTTTGAAGAATGCTCACCAAGTCTTGTTGTGAACTCTTACATGTATTTTTGAGAACTTCCTATTGAAACCAGTGTTGGTCGGTTATTATTATTATTTTTTTCTAATAACCGTCAGGTATGGTTTTTTTAATAATAAAATTAATTTTTTATAAAAAAAACCCGCACAAGTTATCAATATCCAACATCAAAATAAAATTGGTTGCCAACCAAATTGTCCAAAAAATTGGGTAATAACTAATAACCATTGTTAACCAAATGATAACCACTTGTTGTCCTATCAATTATTAGTCGGTTGTAAGGTTCTATTAAAAATAACAATGAAAAGATTTTATTTTTTTTGTGTTTTAAAAAAAAAAAATGCGATTAGTGTTTAAATATTGACAACCTATCTAGATGATAATAAGATCGTCTAGGCAAGTTATTAGATTTTGGAAAAGTCAATATGAAATGGTTATCAATTTAAATTAGCTACCAAAAAGTTGCTAATCAACTCATAGGTTAGTAATAACCACTTTGATAACAAGAGTGATAATTGGGTCAAAAACTCAATAATTGGGCCAACCCTGGTTCAAACTTCAAACCAATGTTAGTTAGAAGGTTCCTTGGTTTGTAATGATATGCTTGAGGTGAGGTTTAGGTTGTTTGCAATTTGGACTTGAATTAGCACCTTTTGATCTTCACCTTGTTCTTGTTGAGTGAGGCCTTTTAGTGGCAGGATTTAGTGCAACAAATGTTCAAATTTGAATTGACAGACATTGATTTTTAATCTTAGGATGGTATATTTATGATCATTAGAAGCAACCTAAAAAAAATTCAAGATTTTTACCGTGGTATTGATATAGGTGTTGATTCACCCAAGGTCAAGTTCTTTAGGTGTGCAAGTTCAATTTTTTAAAAATTGACAAGCATGTTGAGCTTTAAAATTAAATGATTAGTTTTAATTAATTGTCGAACTATGTACATGTATAATTCTCAATTTTAATTTGTTGTAAAATTTCATACTTATATAATAGAATTATCCTTGAAGTGGTTTTCAATCCGGACCTTAATTTCACTTTCAATCATCAATTGTTGGGTATCTTTGAAATGATTAATTTTTAATGAAAAATAATATGAAATATTGAAATTGAATATTGAATAAGATCTATTGCACAAAATTAGAAAAAAAAAAAAGTTAATCATAAAAATGAAAGTTATAAACTGAGGACACAAGATGGAAACTCAAGATACCACCAATTTTGATGGTAAAAGGAGTTTGACTTGTTATTTTGTGGTCGTGCAATTTTTCACAATAAATTTATCCTTACATTTGGTCAAACTAAAGATTCTATCCTTTCTTTGGTCGACTTGGCATATAACTTCAATGTCTAATTGTGAGGAATGTGTAGGGTATATGGAATTGCACCCAATTTTCTAATGAGGCCCTAAGGTTCTTGAATTGAAAAGATGTGTTGAAATTGTAATATCACAAGGTGTAGAAATTGAAAAGATCTTTACTCAAGCTTACACTAAAAGAACCTACCCAAAAAACTTTTAAGTCTCAAAAATAGGATCGAAGGTTCTTTTATATAAGAAATGGCCATTAGTAGTTCAAACTTTACTATGAGAGGTAAAGCCATTGCTTCATGAACACTTGTTGTTGTCCCACATGTGACAAGGCTTATATTTCTAGTCATTGCAATCGATGCAAAAATGGGATTCCTTGTTCACATGAAATAGAAGAAAAATTGGTTCTTACATCATAAATGCAAGTTACTTCCAAACTATTATCAAAGATGTTTTATATTCACTAATTGTAATGAATTTAATTGTTTCAAAGTTTTATTGTTTATCAAGTTTAAGCTTAATAAACAACCTTTGAAACTTGTTTATCAGATTGAATTATTTTGCCTTTGAAATCATCTTGTTTAGATTCCCAAACATAGTTTTTTATGAACAATGAGATGTATTACATCATTTTGATTTACACGTGAAATTGCACCAAAATTCAAAATCATAAGCCATATCCAAGTAGTTACTTGCTTTTATTTTGTTGTGTCAAAAGTATTTGGCATGCATTGGCATCACCAACATTACTAAAGTGTGTCCTTTCTTAAACTATTTATGTACTCTATTTGAAGTTGGCAAGCTTGAAAGCCATGTCTTGCATCTTCCTTCTATGGATTGAACCCTTTCTTGTTCCATACACCTTGTTGCATCATATGAGCTACACTTGGTGGTTTCCATTTACACAATGTCTGTGACCATCGCATTCTCTCCCACCCTTTGCATTTGCATCTTCTCTTTCAATGAGTGTAGAACATGTCATGTTTCTTTGCACTATAGATTTATATACTTTCTTTCAACTGCTCCATGCATCTTTGCATCATCATTATACTTGGAAGTCATCCACTTTGTGCTATTTTTTGAACTATCAAATGAGGTCCAATGTTTTCAATATTCATCCTAATGTCCCATTTTTCAATTTTGTGATATACCTAGAATGGTGATCATCGATAAGATGATTTAGTCAAATTTGTGTACAAAAAGATATGGATGTAAAAGAACTAATCATTTGACTATATTATTAATTGCCTACTAGAATTTAATATGGAATCTAGTGATTTTTTCAAATTTTAACTAACTTGGGCTCCACAATACTAGTGACAATGAAATTGACATAAGGCCAAAATATTAATATAATTTCATTTTCCCTTTGAATCCTACAATATCATAACAAAACATCATGATCATATAGGTTCACAAAATCATTTCGACTTCCATTCAAATAAATTTCAAACTTCAATTTACCAATTTGTTTATTTACAATTTGTGATGTCAAAAATCATGTCATGATAATTTGGATCTTCCCATCATGAATAATTTATAATTTTGTCGATGACAATTATTTCATTTATAGTGTTTATTGATCATGATTTCATCTTGTGACAATTTTTGTGTTTATGTTTACTAATACCGTTTTGACAAATATTGAAATTAGTTTACCAAATTTGTCATGGCAATTTTTGTGTTTGTGCTTTTTCACCATGTTTTGACAATTTGTGAATACATCATAACAATTGGGTGCAATTTGGATATAAAAAGCCAACTACTCTAAAAATTGCAACCTTATTGGGTGTTCAAAAGCATAATATGCTTAAAATCATGAATGAAAAATCAACTTTTAATTTAAAATTTTTTATTAACCCATAAAAACATTTTCAAATATTTTTTAGAAATCCTTTTAATAACATTGTCTTGAATATGCTTTTGGCTCTTTAGTGTCCTTGCAACTAAAGTGTTGATACTGAGTGCAAGCCTATATACAAGACCCGCCAACTGACCATGCATTTGGATGAGAGAGAGAGAGCGAGAAGAGACACATAGAGCTCCAGATCGATCGAAAGGATCTGTTTCCGTGCCCTATTGTTTGCGTAATCTGAAACACCAATTGAAAAGAAAAAACACCAAAAAGAATCAGGTAGATTGGACGAGAAAAGAGAGGGAGAAAATTTTGGGTTGTGAGAGACAAGGGGAGGACCGATTTGTTGTTGTGGATGTGAGTGCGCGCACGTGCTCCGTTGTTCGTGAGAGAAAGAAGGTGAAAGAATTCGCGAGTCGCGACAAGGAGAGACCGGGCCCGCCATCGCCGTTGTCCTCTTGCAGCGCCAGCTCGTTGCAGCAGGAGCGGGTGGGAGAAACGAAAGCTTAGGGTTTGGAGAAGGAGATCAGGCCCGCCATCGCCGCTATCTTCCTGCAACGCCAACTCGCTGCAACAGGAGCGGGTGGGTTCAACTTAGTACCCCTCCCTTACCCTCTCTTTCGTCGGGCTACCCGCCATTTTAATTTTTTTAAAAATAGGTTCTTAAATAATAATCAGAAAACAAAAATTCATTTCCAAAAAACGAAAAAGATTTTTTTTTTTTTTTAAATTTTTTTTCTCTATAAGAAATTTCCATATTTGGTGTTCGGATGTGAGCTCCCTAAAAATTGCTGCTGAAGCGATGGTCGAGTACGATGCCTCACAGTTTCACCCTCGTAGTCTAAAGTGTGTCCTGAGCTTCGATAGCAAGCAAGCCCAGGTCGTTTGCACGTTATACAACCTCCCAGGAAAAACAAAGGTAGAACAACATCTGGCAATTATTGACCATTTTTTCGAAACACCTACCCTGAAATCTGAGAAAAGTCAGAAGGCACAAAGTGACAACGACGACAAGTTCAACATGCTGCTAGAACGTGCTCAAAAGAAGATCGAAGCACAAATTGCACAGTCACAACATATCTTTGAGCAGGTCACCAACAACTTTCTGGAACGTATCACAGCAGCCCAACAATCAACCCCTACTGCCAATCATGACAATGAGGTTACAAAATAGCTTGTTAAGGAGATGGTAGAGGAGTCAGGGGGAAAGTGGGTGGATGTTGTGAAGAAGATGGGCAAACAAATGGACAACTTTGTCAGCCAAGGTGAGGCCAGGGAATGTTCCACACGCTCCTGCAATGCACGTATCATACGATTTGACGAAACAGGAGGTGAGACAACATAACAACTGCTAGATAAAGTCAATAGTCAGGTTCTACAAGGACAAATGAAGCTAACCATCAAGGATGTGACAGCACTGCGCCAGCCCCTTAGCAAGAGAGCTGAGACCAAACTTGGGACTGTATGCACATGAGTTGTACTTGTTACTTTTGCTACAGCTGAGGACAGAAAAATTGTTTGTCAAAACCGTGCAACCCTGAAAGGTACCCGCTGGGGCCTGGAAGAGGATTTGACCAAACAACAACAAGAGCAAAAGAGGGCATCATGGCATCTATTTGAGAAGGCCAAAGCGGAAAAGAAGAAAGCTTACTAGTGTGGCACAGACCTTTACATCAATGACACCAAAGTCACGGCCCAGCACTAGGGGTGCTGGGTCCAGAGAGCGTTACGAGTCTCCTTGTGGAACATCCATGGGGGGACAAACACGAAGCTAAGTACGAGTTCACATATACAAAGACTGTTTGATGACTCAGATGTTATTGCACTGACTGAAACACACTTGTTCCCTGATGAAACACCATTGCATATGCCTGGTTTTCAGTGTTTACACAATCCATGCCCTGTATGTGACATGAGTTCAATCAGAGCAGCAATGAAGCATAGTGGTGGTGTTGCAATATTTATGAATGACTCATGGTCAAACTGTATATCCCTATGGAAACAGAGCACAGATGGCACCAGGTTATGGTTGTAGTTCCAGCGCTCGGGGGCTGCACCGTTATTTTTGGCTGTAGTGTATGCTCCACCCAAAGGGTCCCCATATGCTGATGAAGGCTTGTTTGATAACATTGCTGCAGAGGTCGACATGATTCAGGATCTTAGGGGCAATATTTTACTGATTGGTGATTTCAATGCAAGGACCAGTGCAACTGACGATTATGTTGATTGTCGTTACTTTGCCGACCACATGCCTGACATGCTGCCCGAGCGCCCAAGCGACATAACTCGGACAAGGGGGGGTTAAAAGGCTAGCACAATGAATTCTTAGACCTTTGCCGCTCCTCGGGATTGTTCATTCTCAATGGTAGGATCGCAGGTGATGAATTAGGGGAGTGCACTTGCTTTGCCAATGGCGGCTCCAGCCTTGTGGATTATATGGTCGCATCACCTGCTCTGTTTGATTGTGCCACATCACTTGTTGTACATAAATGCCCTCTATTTTGCGGAAA